>Ga0302260_1000228_pt1 | contig 10691 bp, 6 predicted proteins | sample II_Fen_E1_4_FD_194558 | JGI IMG/M metagenome (GOLD analysis project Ga0302260, IMG submission 194558) | Peat permafrost microbial communities from Stordalen Mire near Abisko, Sweden - II_Fen_E1_4 | ecosystem: Environmental > Terrestrial > Soil > Wetlands > Permafrost | place: Sweden: Abisko... | reverse complement strand
AAACGACGGGACCTTGATTCGTCTTCGCCCAGGCACCAACGGCTCGACGGTTGGGTTGTATTACGACTATATCTCGAACATCCATCGTGATACCGGCAACGCCGAAGTGGTGTATACCAACAACCGTTATCGGCCCTCTTCGCTCAACCAGAACTACATCCCGGCTAGGTTGGTGAACTGTGACTCTAACGTAATGGTCGGGCAGATGTATCCCATCGCCGCCTTTGACCCGACCAACGTCAAGTGGTGGGTGGCCTTAACCAATGGGACGTTGGACGTCTCAAAGCACAACTGCGCGGAGATTGCCAACCCCACCTTTACCCAAGCCGATGGGTCTACCCAAACCATCGACGCCCAGTGGGGCTACGCGTTCTTAGCGGGAAGCCGGGTGTATGTGTTACAACGGGCGAACTACCCGAACGGGAACAACCTGATTTCCGGCACCTTATCGGGAACAGCACCTTTAGAGTTGATGATCGGGTATCTCAACGTGGCGGACGTTATCGCCGGGGGGAGTGTCAACTTCACCCAGATCACCACGTGGAACACCAACAACCAAGGGGTTAACCACGCGAACGGCAACATCCAGCTCTACAGTTCGTTGATTGGTGCGATAGGTGCCGACTCCCCGGTGGTGTACGGGGGAAACAACACACTTCATTGCATTATGCGCGACTGGCTGGGGTCCACCTTTACGGCCACGGTGGGGACTGATGGATTGCTACACGTGGTGTTTGATATCGATTTGGAACTGGACATGAATAACGTCTCCCAGCTTCAATACTTTGTCTATCGCCTCACAATCGATCCTACGGCCAAAACTGCCGTCGTACTGGATACCTTAGTCAAAGAGGTGATCACCGATAACCCCACGGCCACGTTCACGATTGCCCCCCTAACCAATGGGAATGGACTCAACTACGACAACTTTGGCAATGGTTACCCCGGGATCCAGTGGGATGCACGTATTTCAAAATACATCACCTCAAAAGGGTTGTCGATCGCCACCGTGCGCACCGGGCTTAAAGCCTTGTGTATCAGTAAGATCAACGGTTTCACCACGGTTGCTGACGTTCTAAGCAATCCAGGGGCCTTTACCTACACCTTGTTAAAGAACTTACCGGACGCAGCGGTGTATGGCTCGGCGGTGACGACTAACCAACGCAGCCCGATGCTCTTTCCCGGTAACGTGCTGGCCTTTTATAACTCAGACCCGTCGCTTGGGGCGCGCTGGTGTCGCACACCGTTGGTGGGCAATCCAACCTTTGCCTACAACATCATTGGTATCGGGGCTATCAACGGCTTTGCACCGTCATCCGATCGGGCCTTTGGCGTCAACCCCCAACAACAACGCACCGTGATCACCGAGATCGACGGGAGCAACATAGTCACCCATATGTCTGCTCCGTCCGATTTCTTCTTAAGCGGACTTAGGGAGATCACGGCGGATTGTGTGATGTCAGGGGAGTTGGATGTATCACAAGGGGAGTTAGACGCACAAGCGGCCAGGCTCTTAGCACAATGGGGTTACAGTGGATTGCCGTTCTTTGCTGAGCTCTTTATTCCCAAAGATGTGGGCTGTCCGGTGTTACTTAAGGTGTTAACCTACGTACAGATGCTGGTCTCGGGCACCCAATCCTCCATTGGGGTATCGTTAATTGCTACGGTGACCTTTGCGGGCAACCGTTTGGCCACGACGTTCACCGGCTTTACGGCTAACGTAGCCGATTCCCTAAGGCACATCTATACCCCGCAACAAGGGGTCCTTACGGGCGGGGTTAACGGGGTGGGGCATAACTACTATCTGACCAACGTGATCATTTATAAACTCAATGGTGAGTACCTGATCACCTTAGGAGGCAGTGGCGGGTGGTCGGTAACGGGTCCTGGTTTTGTTCAAGGAGTCGACATCCTCAAAGCGTCAAACGGGGCAATCTCGGGAAACGCGTCTTCCTTTTATACCGTAGACCCGTATATCAATGAGTATTCCCAAGCACCGATTGCCCTACCCGGCCAGGGTTTCTATTTGGGGATTCCCCAGATCTCAACGGTGCAAGGGCAACAAGCCCCCGGGACCTACGCGCTGCCGGGGTTTAAAACCCCCACCGCCCCGAGTGCCTTGATCGCCTATCACCTGGGAACGGACTACGCAACGCTTGTTGATCTTAAAAATACCGCCCATTGGGTCAACCCGATCGTCTTTGTCTCCCAAGAGATCGAACAAGGCTGGATCGTCTATTTTGCCGAAGCCATCCCCTTGATCTTAAACGGGCACGAGTATTCGTTGGCCAGCACGTCCATTGATCTTCGAACGATTTCGGCTTCTCCGGCTAACACCACCTTTTACGTCTATGCCCAAACGATCGATACCACCCACGCGCAATACGTGATCTCAACGGTTGAACTGACCGCCGACGTGTCAAGGTTGTATTTGGGGACGGTTGTCACCAACGGGGTACAGATCGTCTCGATTAACGTGACCAAACGCTCGGGATTGGGTAAATACCAGATCTCCACCACCTTGATGGGATCTTCTATCCCCGTCTCCACGGGGCTGCCGTCACAAGTCGGGAGTTGGAGTCAAGCGTAACCGTCTTTGGGGCGCTTAGCGCCCCAAACCTTCTATAAGGAATTACGATGAGCAATACAACCCCAATGGGGACGTGGGGCCAGTTTTATAGCGCCTTGGAGTCGTTAAGCTTCACGTTGCAAAATACCACCCTTACCAACTACGACTTGGCCTTTGCCGGGTTGAGCGAACTCGACCAAGCCACCTTAACCCAACTTAATAGTGCCACCCAACGTTTAGCCACCCATCAAGCCCGAGAAGACAACCCCCATCAAGTGGATAAGTTTCTTTTAGGCTATGGGAATGTGGATAACTACGCTACGGCCACGCTTGCGCAAGCCAGCGACATCACACGCGACGATCTCTTTATTACCCCGCAAGGGTATGGCTCTTTAGCCCAAGGGGTCTTTGGCTCGTTTGCGGCCACCTTACACCACCAAGGGATCTCCCCGATTTCCTCTTTTGGTACGATCTCCTTTCTTCCGCCGGATGTCTCCGGGTCCTTTGAAGGCTCAGGGATGGCGGACGGACGGGAGTGCTCGCCAATGAACATCGAAGACGACGGCACCTTAGTGGGGCTGCGCTACGGCACCACCGGCACCAGCGAAGGGTTGTATTACTTTTATCTGACCAACGCCGAAGACCGGATCGACTCCACACCACCCATTCGCACCAACTACAAGTACACCCCGGCCTCGCTTCCGGCCGGGACCTATTGTGGGCATGTGCGTAACTCGGACCCCGCCGTGCTCTTTGGGGAACTTAAAGGATCGTCGTCGGTAGGGTGGTGGGTATCACTGACCAATGGAACCTTTGATGTCACCAAGCACTACACCGCCTATTTCTCCACCACGGGCTTAGGGATCGACGACTTTTTATTGACGAACATGTATGCGTGTATCGCCGGGGCGTACGTGTACTTATTTGGCTCGTATGGCACCTACGTGGGCGGTCAGTACGCTTCGGATGGGTCGTATATCTTTACCAACACCACCCCGATTGACTTCTTTGTTGGGCGTATTCCGGTAGCGGCGATCCAAGCAGGCGGCACTGTGACCTTGGAACTCGTCAAAAACTGGAGTTCAAAGACGTTATGGGGGAACACCGTTACAACCACCCACGTGCGGTTATCCCAAAGTGCGTATTCCACGAATGCCTCCGATAAACCGATGCTGCTGGTCAATAACGCCAATAAAATGGGTCGAGCTCTGATCTTTACTGGGGCTTGTCGAACTCACGCTTGTGTGAACCCGTCCAACCCTAACCAGATCCGGGTGCTGTCGACGAATACCGCGAACGTGCTGGGCCATGGCGGCCAGTACGCCAACGCCCCGTTCACGGTGAGTGTGGTGCTCGATCTGGCGGCTAAGACCTCGACCCCAGAAGACGGGGCAACGTATATGACCGGTGACGTGGCTACGGCTAACCTTCCCGTGATCACCGGGCCCACCGTGTTACCCCTTAACACCTTACAGACCTACGGTTATGGCATTGTCGATGGATTTTGGCCTAACGACCTGGTGACCCAACGGGGCTACGTCTTTACCCGGGCAACCGGTAACCAACCTGATGAGAACACCCGGTTTTCAAAAGTGGTGATCACCAACTTTGTCAGCCGCTTTGACGCGTTACGGGTTATCAACCGTCAGGCGTACTTGTCGTTTTGGGTAGGCGATCCTTTGGTCACGGGGTCAGACGTCACCAACTCGTTAGTACGCCCCCAACTGCTCCCGGGGATGCAGCTTTTGTTTGCGGGTACCGCCAGGAACCACCCTAACTTGACCGGGTGGCAATACGGTAACTTAAAGCTGGCCTCGTTGGTGGGCAACCCGACGTTTGCCTATCATTACCTTTCAGGGGTAACGGTCAACGGCTGGGCACCGAACTCCCAGCGACAAGAGCTGCCATCGCCGATAGATACTCGGCTTTTTTGGACCATTCAGCAAGTGGACTCGGCCGGAACGATCTCTGTGTCCAACACGGTGGTGAATTCGTCTCCTGATGGGGTCGGGTTGGGTGTGACCGTTAATGCCGATTTGTCGATCACCGGGGCCTTTTCTTGGAACCAGACCGAGTTCGATACCTTGGTGAGCACGGTCGCCACGAGTCTGATGGGTACCTCGAACCTGACGGCGGCCAAAGGACAGCTTTACGTCCCGCAAGACGTGAACGTTCCTCTGTTGTTGGTGGTAGGGGCTACCAAGCCTAACGGCAGCGGGTATCTGGGTAAGCATGCGGTATACGAGCTCAATTACACCGGAGCCCGCACCGGACTTATCACCGGGTATAGTGTGAAAAAGCAAGTGGTGGCGTGGGATATCCAAGGGTTGTTGTCCACGATGGCCACCGGACAAGTGGTGTATCGCTTTGGTGAGAACACCGGTTTGGTGATCTATAAAACCGCGGCCGGGGATTATCTCTTAGGGATCGGTTCTTTCGTCTTCTTTGGGTTAATCGGCTCAGGATGCGGATCAAACTGGTATGCCGCCATTCGGGCCGGAACCGGCACGATTGAGACCTCAACCGTGAAGTCCTATTACGGCGGCTATTACCCCAACGACCGGCGACCGACCCCGATTGCCATTCCCGGGTATGGGATGTGCATGACCGACTTTGCCACCTCACAAGCCAACGGGAACGCCGCGATTATCGTTGACTCGATGGCGGTAGACTACGCCGGATTTCTTGCCTGGACCTCGCGGGCTAAGTTGACCTTGATTGCCCAACAAGTCGAACAAGGGTGGCTGGTGTACTTTACCTCACCTACCCCGATCTTCTTAGCCGGTAACGAGTACACCTTAGCCCCGGGTAACATCGATCTTCGTGACATCCAGGCCAATCCAGCCAATACCACGTTTTACATCTACGTGGAGTTGGTCAACGAAGTCGCCGTCTACCGGGCCTCGGCTACGGCACTCGCTCCGACGATGACGCTGATGTATATTGGGGTGGTAACCACTAACAGCTCACAAATTGCCTCGATTGTCATCAGTAAGAAGATTCGTATCGACACCTTCGAGCTCTCGGCCACCCGCATTGGTTCGGGTATTCCGATCACGACCGGGGTCCCAAGCTTGGCGGGATCGTTTGCCTGGCGTAATGGATTGCTTAAATTAGCCGGTTTCTCCATGGAGCTGGACTATACGGGTACGGTATCGGTAAACCTACGAACCGGGTTGGTGACCATTGCCATAACACCAAGGGTGGGCTCTTACACCAATATTCAAACAATCTATTCAACGGGGGAAACTTGGGCACCGGGGCTTATTGGGACTCAACCCACGGATGGATCACAAGGAGATCTTACCCAGCTCATCAGCACGTCTAAAACCTTTGCCGCACTGGCTAAGGGGAACATCGCCTCGTTTAGTACTATTGTTGCTTCGGTGGGTAATGAGGTAGCCCCACAACCATCGACGATTACCCAACCAACAGCCGCCAACGACTACACGTTCACGTGGACTGTCACAGATGGCCCAGGAGGAAACCAGCCGTACAGCTTTGATCTTTACGTACATTATCAATAGGGCATAAAGGCACGTCTTCTCCCTCGTAAGAAGGAGAAGACTTTTATGCCGTTTATTGTACTGGCGGTCCTGAGACATCTCCGCCATTTTGTACCTTGGTATGTTCGTGCCTTTGTACGGATACCCCACCAAAGATGCCATCACCGTCTGAAACCAGGTTACCCCCGGTATGGCGAATCGGTCCGTTAAAGGTGAACCCGCCTGGCGCGGTCGCTTCAAAGGTGTTGGTAGTGATCCCCACCGACGAGTTTGCCGTGATACTGAGCTTGTTGGTTAACAAGTTAATGGCGTTAACCGCACTGAGCGATAACGTGTCTTGGGCCAGGATATTGATGTTTTGCTGATTCATTTGCACCAAGCACTTGTCTTGGTTAATGAACTGGAACACCCGGTTAATCGAGTCAAACAAAAACGAGTTTTCCAGATCATCAGAGACCCCGATCGTGCCTTGTCCGTAGTCAAACTTCACGGTGTATTGCACCACTTCCCCGTTGAGCTTGGAATTAGACATCAACAAGTGCTTTTGATGAGAAGACCACTCGATAAAATACCAGCTCCCATCCGCCGGATCGACGTTGCTTCGGGTTTGGGGAGAACCCGAAAGACCAATGACGATGGTCTCCAAGCGTCGCAGCCCGTCGTCTAAGCCGAGCTCGGACCAATAGTACTCGTCTTCATCCCCGGCCCGATAGACCATCACCTTCTCGCCATCGCGTACATCCGGGGGCGTTAAGCGGTTTGAGCCAAAGGGTACCCAGGTCGCGGGAACCGTGTTGCCAGTGACGACCTTGGTGGTGACAGCATTACCGGCTTTGTCTTTCCCGTTGTAGTTGACCACTTGGGAGTCGAGTTCGCCAGAACCGGACATATACGGCATCGTTTCACGCAAGGTGACTTGGATGATCTTTGAATTCGTCGGTTTAGGGGAAGCCACAAGCCCGACCGAGTAGGGTTTGAAAATAGAGACGTGCTGTGTCGAAGTGTGTTTATCCGCCATCGTTTTACCTTTGTACTTTTGTACGTGTCAGGTTCATGCTATAGCGTAAACCTAACCTATGTTTAAGGAGTTCCCCATGCCCGACATCTTTTTCATCGATGGGCGCTCAAAGCCCTTACCGCAGTGGCTTGAAGAGGCCATCGCGAACGGCACCGTGGTGGTGCATGGCGACTCGTTTTCTAACTCCGTGTTCTTTAACGTCGGAAATGAGATCGCCACGATTGGTCAACAACTCGTCTTTGACGGCCACAAGATCACGGTGAACTGATATGTTTATCAACCGCGTTGAACTATACCATTATAAACGCTTAAAGAACAAAGGGATCACCAAGATCGCCTTAACCTTTAAAGAAATCTTGCAAGTGATCGTGGGCAAGAATGGCGGTGGAAAATCGAGTCTGATGCAAGAACTCTCGCCCTTACCGCCCGATAACGGTGATTACGACAAAGGTGGCTATAAGGCGATGACCTGTACCCACAAAGGGTTAACGTACGACCTGTTGTCGTATACAGGCTCCCCTTCACGCCATTCCTTTATTCGAAATGGGGTGGAACTCAACGAATCCAAAACCTTAAACGCGCAAAAGATCTTGGTCAAAGAACACTTTGGTCTCACCTATGAGATTCACGACTTGATCCTCGGTTTAGTTAACGGTGTCGCTTTTACAGCGATGAGCCCGTCCAAGCGCAAAGAGTGGCTGATGGCCATTCACCCCAGCGACTTGACCTTTGTAAACCGTTTACACGAGATGCTAAAGACCAAGCGTCGGGATGCCAAGGGTGGGGTGCTGACCACCAACAAACACCTCACCGAGCTTTATGCCCGTAAAAACAAAGACTTGGATCCAAAGACCTTACAAACCGAACTCGACGTCTTGCAAGCCCGTCGAGATCGCATTGCCCGGTTGGTACGAGAAACCAGCGACGAGGCTGATTACCGCGCGAAGTTTACCCAGCTTAAACAGGCCTTAGTCGGAATAAGCGATACCACCTTGCAAACTGGCTTTACCCTTAAAGGGGCCTATACTTCACGAGACGACATCACCTCCCGTTTACAAGACACCAAGGTGACCTTACAACAACTCGCTTATGCCCATCAAACACATCTTAAAGAACTCGAAGAGCTGAACCACACCTCGGTCTTTACCAGTGGAGATGCGGAGAAAGACCGAGAAGAGCTTAAGGCCACGATCACCCTGGCTGCTAACGAACTGGCGGCGTGTAAGCAAAAATACACTCAGGCCTTTGAATCGGTCAAAGACCACCCTTTGTGGGGGTTTTTATCCACGCTTGACGACGATACCCAACGGCGTTTCTTTCAAGCCACCAACGAACTGACCGAACGGCTGTTTGCCCTGGTAAGCTTAAACGATCGCACGGTGACCCGTCGTAAGTACGAAGCAGTGTTAAAGCGCCAATACGAGTTGCAAGTCGCCTTACAAGGGGAAGAGCAAGAACTTGCCCAAGCGCAACACAAGTTCGAACACTTCACCAAACTCGAGCACACGGTATGCCCCAGTTGCCACTTTGAATGGATTCCAGGTGTCTCAGAAAATCACCTCCAAACCGTTGAAGCGAGCAAAACCCGCTTAGAGCAGTCGGTTAGCGCGTTGCGTGAAGAACTTACCAAGTACACCACGTTCCTAGGTACCTACGAGAGCTGGTATCAAGGGGTAGACGACTTTGATCGCTACTTCCAAGCGAAACCGGCGTTAAGCGCGGTCTATGCGTATTTGGCGGATCATGACGTGCACTATGATAATAACCGGGCGTTGGCGGCGGTACTCCCGACTTTTCACTACGTCTATACGCTGCGGGCCAACCAAGAAGACGGTCGGCTGCGTTTAGAGCAACTGGAGAACAAACAAAAGCTTTTTACCGACGATGCCATTGAGTGGTATAAACGCCGCTATCAAGAACACGAAGGGGCGCTAAACGAGATCATCGAGCAACAAAAAAAGGTCAAAGGGGAGCTGGCTCAACTCGAGCAAGACCAAGAGACGATCATCCGGCTGCACACCTTAAAAGACCAAGTGGTGGCGTTACGCGCCGAGCACCACGAGTTGGTGGGCAAGTGGGGAGAACAATTGGTCACACGGGTAGCCAACGAGGATTACCAAACCTTGCAACGTGAGCACAAAACGCTCACAGCCCTCCTCTACGACGTTCGCTCGTTAAACGGGACCATTGCCAGCACCGAAGCCCACGTGACCCGCCTTAAGGCCACTGAAGCCGTTTTAGCCTTACTGGCGAAGGCGACGTCCCCCAACGAAGGCTTTCCGGCCGAGTGGATTGCCGATTTCATCAAAACCTTTACCGCCAACCTTAACGCCCAGATCGCCGAGATCTGGACTGACGTGTTGCTAGTAAAGCCGTGCACCTTAGAAAACGGTGAGCTCTCGTACAAGTTCCCCTTAGTCTCCGGCGAACAGTGGTGTGAAACCAGCGACGTCTCCGAGTCCTCAACCGGGGAAGGCCAGATCGTGAACTTTGTGTTTCGCTTTGTGATCATGCGCTATCTGGGTCTTCAGGACTTCCCGTTGTACATGGATGAAGCGGGGGCCAACTTTGATGAAGCCCACCGTCCGGCCTTGGTGTCGTTTGTGAAGAAGTTGATCGCCAGTGGGGAACACGAACAGATCTTTTTGATCTCCCATTACATCGCCCAACACGGGATGCTGGGCAACGCCCAGGTGTGTGCGCTGTCAACCGATGGGGTAGCCTTACCCGAGCACTACAACGAGCACGTTTTGATCGAATAACTTTTACACCTACATTACTAAAGGGTAGATAGCACGCCGTTATCTACCCTAAGGAGCCATTATGCCCAAACCGATGTGTTATAATACAACAGTGTACGAGCGTCTTTCAGATAGTGAGTTGAAACAACTCATTGAACACCTTCAAGAATTGGTATCTATTCGAAAGACAGCGGGTGCGCCGTTACATCCACACCTCTTAGAGACTCCTTCTCTTTTGAAGGCCAAACCAAACGAATTGGTGGGGCGCAGAATATACCGGGTGTGGTGTGCAGAATATCGAGCTATCGCGAAAGCAAATTGCCGCGATGCTTTTTTCATTGGCGCAATCGAAGCTGACTCCTTCCAAGCGGCATGCGACACGTTGTTCTCAAAAATTCCCCACTACGAACCCGACGCGTTGAGGTTAAATGGTGCTCGTTTAGTTGATAACGAAACCGATGCCCGTTCACGTCTTCCATATCCAGGAGGGCTAATAGCATGAAATGTTCTCTATTACTGCTCGGGTTGTTAGCGCTAGGTGCCAGTGTACTCGCCCGCGCGCAAGACTATCCTGACCAAAACCGCTTTATTCAATACAACGTTAAGGGTACCAGCGCCTTTATTCTTGAGGGCACCAAAACAGGATGTCAGTACCTTACCCAAAATACGGGGAGTAGTTACACCTTGGTCGTGGGAAGCTGTAAAAGAGAACCCGGTAATGGAATTCATTAAAGGAGTAAGACCGTGAAAGTACTGTTAAAGAAAATTTTATTGGATGCGGGGTGCTTACCAGATACCACCGTTACCGCGGCGTGCTTTATGACTATCACCCCTGCTTGCTTTAGAGCTGCCTACTC
>Ga0302260_1000206_pt1 | contig 11298 bp, 5 predicted proteins | sample II_Fen_E1_4_FD_194558 | JGI IMG/M metagenome (GOLD analysis project Ga0302260, IMG submission 194558) | Peat permafrost microbial communities from Stordalen Mire near Abisko, Sweden - II_Fen_E1_4 | ecosystem: Environmental > Terrestrial > Soil > Wetlands > Permafrost | place: Sweden: Abisko... | reverse complement strand
ACCAACTCATCACTCATCTACCAACTTATCACTAATTGTTTGTAATTCATAATTTATAATTCATAATTACCTCCCAAGCCGTCGTCCTTTCAGGACTTTAGCATTGGGGTGAGTTATGTCGGGCTTTTAGCCCTTGGATGTGGTTATTGCCCACCCTAAAAAAGGAGCTTGAAACAGGCCGCTCCTACGGAGCAGATTCCTTTTGCATACCACTCTTTAAGCCCCTGTTGGGGTTTGGGGCGGTACTCATCACTTATCGTTTTACACTTTACACCGTCCACTGTCCACTGTCAACTGTCAACATCAGATCGTTGTTGCCGTAAACCCTGCGCCTTGTGCTCCGGTGCTATTTCCTTTTGAGGCTTTCGGCGTTACGCCCACGCCAATGGTGTGGCCGGTGTCGGACGAGGTAAGGGTATAGCTGGACGAGGTGGCTCCCGAAATAGGTGTAGACACATTGTCGCGGTACCACTGGAAGAGACTCGTCCCTTCGGGGTCCCCTTCGCTGTCGTAATAAGCATATCCTGCCGTCAGGGCCTGTCCCACGGTCAGGGTGCCGTTAACCAGTACCCCCGTTACCTGTGGCGGACAGTTCCATATATACACAGTGGCCGAGGTTACGGTAGCACTGTTGTTATTTCCACCGGTAGCCTTGGGCGTAACATCAGCCAGCAGGTACTTGCCATTGTCGGTATCGGTGTAGGTGTACGTATAAGTAGTACCACTGGTGCTGGTGCCCAGCAGTATTCTGTTGGTGGTACCCGCAACGTCGTCGGCCCGGTACCAGTTTACGACGTTAGCACCTTCGGTATTGCCTTCTTTGTCGAAATAGGAAAAACTAACCGACAATACCTGACTGAGCGTGGAAAAGGTGCGGTCGGCAGGTTCCAACAAGACGCCTCCGGCCTGTGGCGGACAGTTATGTATCAGTATTGTGGGCGTGTATACCGTAGCTCCAGTGGAATAACCGACAGAGGCTTTAGGCGTAACGGCAGCTTGCAGGTATTTACCATCGTCGGTGTAGCTGTAGGTATAGGTATAGGTGCTGGTACCCGAACTCAGCAGCGTTTTGCCCTGCGTGGCAGCGGCGTCGGTATATGTGTAATAAGCCAGCACGGAAGAGCCTTCGGGATTGTTCTCTTTGTCGTAATAAGAATAACTAATGGGCAAGGCCTGGCTAGTGGCTGTAAAGGTGGTATCTACCCCAGACAGCACAGCAGCACCGGCCACCGGCGGACAGTTGTGTAGCAGAAGCCAGTACGAAGCAGCAGGGGCACCCAGCACCAGTCCCGATGCCTTGGGGTATACCACAAATTTCAGATACTTACCATCAATAGCGTCGGTATAGCCTGTCCAGGTAGACGTGCTGTTAGCCAATGGGCTGGAAACCGCAGTGGTATCGGAAGCGAGGTACCATTGGAGTATGGTAGAAGATGTTAGCTCGGCCACATTGCTTTTCTGGTAATAGGCATAACATCCGTTAAAAGAGGTGGAGCTGGTTACGTTAACCACATCGCCGTCTATAAACACCCCTGTAGCAATAGGGGGACAGGTACAGGCCACCGATGCCCAGGAGGTGCCGTTGTACACATGCAGTGTTTTGTCGGTGGAGTTGATATAAATAGCCCCCACGTCGGTGGAACTAACGGTCGGGTCGGCTGCCAGCACAGGGAAAGCCACGCCTCCGGTAAGGCCCGTGAGTTTACCGGCCATCATGTAGGCGTTGGTAGTGGGAGTGGCTGCCAGCGTGGCAGGACTAAACCAGCCTGCGCTGTTGTTTATCCGCACGCCCGAAGCATTAGAAGGGTAATACAAGGCTCCCGCCTGCCCGGTGGTGCTAGTAATGTCGGTGGTTTTAAACACCGGCAGGTAAGGCACGCCTCCCGAGACGGTAAACTGCGGATAAGCTCCGGTGGTAAGTGCCGGCTGCAGGGTACAAAAGGTATCCCAGAACTGCCCGGAGTAAATCATGGCCGTGGCGTCGGCTGTGCTGTAAATCATAGCCCCCGGAGTAAGTGCGGTGGTAGGCACCGCCGCCGTATTGGCAAACACCGGAAGGTGCGGTAAGCCTTTTAGTATGCTGAAATAGTTGTTTTGCGCCTGCATGGTCACCATCGCACCACACCACAGCAGCAACATTGCCATCAGTCTCAAGCCGTAAAAAGTTATTTTTATGCGCATTATATTATTAATTATCAATTATCAATGGCCCCCACCCCCCCCATGGGGGATGTGAAGTTAGTTTCGTCTCTTAATGACCCCAACCCCTAAAGGGGAGCTTGAAGTTAATTTCGTATCTTAAATTGTGATTTATCAGACTGGTCATGACCTGTCTCTACATAACCATTGTGCAAACCATCCGGGACGCGTGATTTTTAATCGCGCATTCATTATTCGTAACATTGCGAAACCGAATAACAAGAATCTCCTTGCGTACCACTCTTAACATCCCCTTTAGGGGTATTTTTTAATTATTAATGGTCAATTATAAATGGTTGATGAGTTGGTTGGTTATTATTCGTTAATTGGTTTACTTGTTTACTCATCTACCATCTACCATCTACCATCTACCAACTACCGACTACTGACTCATCACTCATCATTTTACACCATAAACCTTACACCATAAACTATACACCACCAACTACCAACTACTTACCGCCTACCGCTTACCATTTTCCGCTAACTGCCTCAACCCCAATAGGGTCACACACTGGATTATTAATTATTAGTGGTTAATGATTAATGGTTAACTAGTTATTAGCTTATTATTCGTTGATTGGCTGATTGTTCGCTCATCTACCAACTACCCACTGTCAACTGTCAACTATCAACTTCTTCTCCCCCAAGCCGTCGTCCTTTCAGGACTTTAGCATTGGGCTGAGTTATGTCGGGCTTTCAGCCCTCTGTCATAGTTGATTGGTTAATTAGTTATTAGGTTATTGGTCTATCCGTCTACTTGTTTACTACTATACTTACTTATCACTTATCACTAATCGTTAATCACTACCCACTACCCACTACCAACTACTTACCGCTACCATTAAGAGTCCGAAGAACAGCCGAATCGTTCACAAACCGGCTGTTTCTCCGGTTGCCATACTCCAAGGTAATAGTCAATCAGTACATATTGGTATGGAGAAGTATGGCAACTACAGTCCGCCTCTGCGATACTGCTGACAAATGTTATGAATAGTTCATTAGTTGTTATTGATAGTTATTAGGTTGTTATTAGGTTGCTATTAGGTTATTGGTTGACGTCCAATTGTTTACTTGTTTACTTGTTTACTTGTTTACTCATCGACTGACTTATCACTTATCGTTTTACACTATACACTTTACACATTACACATTACACATTACACATTACGCCGTCAACTCTCAACTCTCAAAGATTTAGTTTCTCCATCACCCGTTTCATTTGTTCTTTCAGTTCATTAATTTCGGTTTGTTGTTCTTTCACAGCCTGAATAAGTACCGCGGTAAGTTGCGTGTAGTTGACAGACAGGAATCCGTCGGAACCCGTCATGACCAGTTCGGGGAATACTTTTTGCAATTCCTGGGCAATGACCCCTACCTGCGGCCCTTTGGCATATTTTGTCTGGTTAATAAATTCGTAAGACACACCACGCATTTGCTCCAGCTTGCTCAACACATTGGTAAGTGTTTCCACTTTTGTTTTCAGGCGAATATCCGAAGGGCTTAGTAATTTACCATTAACTTTTGCATCACCGGTTACATCTAGCATCACCGTCGGAGAGGCATTTCCAACGCCTATAAAGCCGTTTGCCAATACGGTTATCCCGGAGCCTGCCGTGGAGTTAGACTGAATAGTAGCCACTGTGCCCGTGGTAGAAGCCGATGTGTTAGCCACATAGAGCAAGCCATTGGCAGAAGTATTGGCAGTGGACGATGAAGTAATGCTCAGCGCCGAACCCGTTGTCAATGCATTGACAGCAATGCCCAGTCCGGTGCCGGTGGTCAATGCATTGGCATTTATCTGTGCCGCAGTACCCGTAAGCGTAACGTCATCCAGTTGCAATCCGTTGCCCGTATGTGCTCCCGTAAAATTCAGACGCGCACCACCGTTGGCAAAGGCCGAAGTAGAAGCCGAAGTCACAGCAAGCAGGTTGCCGGTAGTACCCGTAGCCGTAGAAGCCAGACTCAGGGCCGAACCCGTTGTCAGTGCATTGGCAGCAATACCCAGTCCGGTACCGGTGGTCAATGCGCTGGCATTAATTTGTGCCGCAGTACCCGTAAGCGTAACGTCGTCCAGTTGCAATCCGTTGCCCGTATGTGCTCCCGTAAAATTCAGACGCGCACCACCATTGGCAAAGGCCGAAGTAGAAGCCGAAGTCACAGCAAGCAGGTTGCCGGTAGTACCCGTAGCCGTAGAAGCCAGACTCAGGGCCGAACCCGTTGTCAGTGCATTGGCAGCAATACCCAGTCCGGTACCGGTGGTCAATGCATTGGCATTTATCTGTGCCGCAGTACCCGTAAGCGTAACGTCGTCCAGTTGCAATCCGTTGCCCGTATGTGCTCCCGTAAATCTAAAATTCACAGCACCGTTGGAAAATAGCCCTGTAGAAGCCGAGGTGGCGCTCATCAATTGACCCGTGGCACCAGCATCCGAAGATACAAGATTCACCAAGGTTCCTGATGAAAAACTGGGAGACGTAGAATTAATATACAATCCTACACCCCCGGTCAATGCCGCGAGATCAATAGTTAATCCAAAACCAGTAGTGAGTTGCGGAGCTAAGATTTTTGCAACAGTACCTGTTTGCGTTAAATCACTCACATTTAATCCTGTGCCGGTATGTGCTCCAGTGAAATTAAAACGTGCTCCACCGTTGCCAAAGAACGAAGTAGAAGCTGAACTAAAATTCAATATCGGATTGGTGGCAGACGTAGAAGTAGAAGCCAGACTCAGGGCCGAACCGGCGGTAAGGGCATTAGCATTAATACTCAATGCTGAACCTGTAGTTAAGGCATTAGCATTGATGGTCAGCGGATTTTGGGTATCAGCTATGGTCCAATTCCAGGTTTGAGCCAGGTTTTTATTGTCTAAGGTATTAGTTGCCGTAGCAGCCGTAAGTCCGCTAAACGGTACGGTAGAAGCTGTTGCCGAAGGAGCACTCCATGCACCACCATCCCAAACCAACTGAGCCGCGCTACCTGCCGGTATGCTATAGGTGCCATACGTTAAAGGTTTAGTTGATGCGGCAGCATTGGCAACGGTAAATGTGCGACCCGCCGTGGCATCGGTAGGCGAATTAACGGTGAGAGCAGCGGTAAGCGGGCCGGATTGCGTAATCACTACACCCGAATAACCATTCACCGAGGCGGTAGGTATCGTATAAGTCGATGCTGCATTGCTGGCCGTGGTCATACCCAATACGGTAGAACCGGCATTGTGCAGGGTAGCCACCGGAGCGGCAATACCCAGCCCCGTGTTACCACTGGCCAATACGGTAAGCCCGGAGCCTGCCGTGGAGTTAGCCTGAGCTCTCAATATTGTTCCGGTAGTGGTGGCAGTGGTGTTAGCCACGTTCAATAAACCTGCGGTAGATGTATTGGCGGTAGACGTAGATGTAATACTTAAGCCCGAACCGGTGGTAAGATGGTTAGCATTTATTTTTGCAGCTGTACCCGTAAGGGTAGCGTCGTCCAGTAATAATCCACTGCCCGTATGCGCGCTAAACCCGAAACGAACTCCACCATTACCAAAGGCCGAAGTAGATCCGGAATTAACAGCAAGTAAACTACCGGTGGCAGATGTAGAACCTGAGGCAATCGTAAGACCCGTACCGGAGGTCAACGCGTCGGCATTAATCCCCAGTGCATTGCCTGTGGTTAAGTTGGGAGCATTAATAAATGCTACGTTTCCCGACTGGCTAGCATCGTCTATCTGCAATCCGTTGCCACCATGTGCTCCGCTAAACTTCAAACGTACTCCGCCATTGGTAAAGGCCGAAGTAGAAGCCGAAGTGACAGCAAACAAATTGCCTGTGGCACCCGTAGAAGCAGAGGCCAGCGCAAGGCCGGCACCAGTGGTCAGAGCATCGGCATTGATGGTCAATGCATTTTGAGCATCAGCTGTTGACCAGTTCCAGGTTTGATCCAGGTTTAGATTGTCTATAAAATTGCTTTTTATAGCAGGATTGAGTCCGCTAAATGGAACTCTGGTAGAAGGAAGAGTCCATGCAGAACCATCCCACACAAGCTCCACAGAGCACCCTTTTTCTATGGTATATGTACCTATCAACAGTGATGCCATGGATGTACTCGAATTTACAACGGTAAACCGGCGGGGTATTGTGTTTGTAGGTGGTTCTACCGTTACATCCGATCCGGCCATATCCTGCTGAATTACGATTCCCGAATAGCTGTCTACCGTAGCCGTTAGCACAGTGTACGAACTGCTATGGTTGCTTACCGTAGTTAGACTCAGGTTATCGCCTACTATGCTCCAGTTAGTAAAATCGGTTATCGGGTTGGCAGCTGCAGCAATAGTACCGGCCGTTTTGGCCTGCACAAGGGTTTGGTTGTACAAAAACAAATCGCCCACGGCAAAGGCAGCACCGGTAGCCCACACATTCACCATCAGGCTCGAGCTCCACACGGCAGGTAACTGAAAAGGATTATCACCGGCAGCGATGGTGCCGGCTGCCAATGCTGTCACAATGCTGTTATTGTACAGAAACTTGTCGCCAATAGCAAAAACAGCACCCGTAACCCATGTTTTGATACTGGAGTTGCTGCTCCACACAAGGGGCAAAGTCAGAGGGTTGTCGCCGGCGGCAATAGTACCCGCTCCGGCTGCTATAGCCGTCACCAGACTGTTGTTATACAAAAACACGTCGCCAACAGCAAAGGTAGCACCTGTAGCCCAGGTTTTGATTAAGCTTACCTGAATCCAGGCCGTACCATTCCACTGGTAACAGCTATTTGCACTCTGTACCCACACCAGCATTCCGGTTGTTTTAAGAGAGGTGCTAATGCCGTCGCGAGATGTAATATCAGCCACCTGCTGATAGCCACCCTGTACGTCAGACTGTTTTACCACAGGCAAATTAGTCGTCAAGGGCTCGATAGTTTTGGTTATCTTAGTGACGGACTGAGCCGATACACCAAGCCCCCAAACCAAACACAGCATGACAAAACAATTTCTTTTCATTGTTGTACAATATTTAAATTTATATCCACTCGTATTATTCATAGTTAATCGGTTAATACCCCCAACCCCTAAAGGGGAGCTTAAATAACCCCCAGCCCCTAAAGGGGAGTTTGAAGTTTGTATTGTCTCCTAAATTGTGATTTATCAGACAGGTCCTGACCTGTCTCTACAAAACCATTGTGCAACGAGAATCGTCTCGAATACCACTCTTAAGCCCCTCATTTCAATTATTAATGGTTAATGATAATTGGTTAATTGGTTTACTGGTTAATTAGTTGTTATTAGGTTATTGGTTAACTAGTCTACTAACTACTCACTCATCACTCATCTACCAACTAATCACTTATCACTAATCATTAATCACTACCTACCAACTCTTTGCTCTTTGTTCTTTGCTCTTTGCTCTTTGTTCTTTGCTCTTTGCTCTTTGTTCTTTGCTCTTTGCTCTTTGCTCTTTACACCATCTACTGTACACTATCAAGTACCGTCTAGTTGCTAGTCATTTACCATTTATAATTTATAATTAACTATCGGTGATTCATCAAAAAAAAAGGAGCCCCGTGCGATGACTGCAAAAAACGTTTGAATCGGGAAGATAAGCCGCGCGAGGCTCCTTGTATTCTTATTCTCTTGTGATTTTATTCTCTAGTAATCTCTTGTGAATTCTCTTGTGATCTCTTGTGATTTTTCTCTTGTCTTGCCCTGATTCTCTCAAGCAACCTATTCGTAGCTTGTCAATTCGTCAACTTGTTTACTCATCTACTTGTTTACTTGTCAACTTGTTTACTTGTCAACTTGCCAACATCAAATCAGATTTCGGCACGGGAGGGCAGAGTCACCCTCCCATTTTCCGAAATATGCAAAATTTATTGTACTATAAGCGTTGAACCGGCAGTAATACCTACTTCGAACGCAGTATCGGCTACCCAAAGTTGATACGAAATACCATCAATTGTTTGATAGGTTTTAGTCCAGCAGTCTAACAGCTGATATGTGGTCGTTCCATCGTTGATATAGAAAGTAGGATTAGCCCAGGCGGCAGGTAAAGCAACCACAGGAACATTATTACCTGCAGTGAGAGAAAATTTAACTCCCGTTGGCATTCCCGTAAGTCTTGGAGTAGTACCAATAACAATAGCACCCGAAGCTGATGCACCTTTAGACCATCCATTTGCTGCTGCAGAGGCCGTTGTACCAAGAGCCGCTTCTTCGAAGAACACATAACCCGAACCTGCACTGCTGCCGTTTGGAGCAAACCAATCATCAGTTCCGTCAGTCTTAACAGTACCATCACCGTTAGCATCAAATAAGCCGGCAGCATAGATAAATAACTCAGTTGCACCCTTGCCATTGTCTTTTACAATCACTGTAGTTCCGGGTGCAAGGCTTACTTTAGAGTTATCGGTAACAATCAATCCGTTACGTGTGGTAATGTCAGCTACAACTACCATGTCACCAACGCGTTCCCATTCACCCAGTGTAGGAAGAGCACTGTTAACAAGCCATGATTTTAGACGATAAGTAGCTTTGTCTGATTCAATAGTAACCAACATACCGAGCTGAACCTGAGATGTTTTCAAGTTACTGCTAAGCGCAGTCCAGTCAGCATAGGTGTGCAAGCCACCTGCTGCATCGTTTGCATCAATTACGGCTGTGTTCAGCCACGGAAGCACTTTAATTTGCTTCGATACTTTTGTTGTTGTTTGTGCATTAACTGCCACCGTGAGTGCCAGCGCTGCGCCAGCGAGTAGAATAATCTTTTTCATTTTCTTCTAAATTAAATATTAATATTTATAACCAAAACAATTATCAATTTTGCCGTTAAGCAAAACGTTTATCAAAAAAAGCATGTAAAATCAATATATATAATAAATTATTGTCTGTCGTCTAAGAAATTGGTTGATCGGTTAATTAGTTGTTATTAGGTTATTGATAGTATTAGGTTATTGGTTAACTGGTCTACCCACTACTAACTACCGACTACTAACTATCCACTGTCCACTGTCCATTATCAATCTCCTATTGCTCAAGGTTTCATTCCATTGAAATAGGAGAAAGTGATGACCCCCAATCCCTAAAGGGGAGCTTATAATTAGTTTCGTCTCCTATTTGGGCTTGTGTAAAGCGAGAAGCATCTCGAATACCACTCTTTAAGCCCCTCATTTCAATTATTAATGGTTAATGATAAATGGTTAATAGCCCCCAAGCCCCCCAAGGGGGTGTAAAATTAGTTTTGTCTCCTATTTGTCTCTTACATCAGTGCAAACCATCCGGGACGCGCGAACCAGCGGTCACGACCAACGGGAGTAATTGCAATCGCGCATTTGTTTATCATTAATCGTTTGTAATTCATAATTCATAACTCATAATTCATAATTACCTCCCAAGCCGTCGTCCCTTCAGGACTTTAGCATTGGGCTGAGTTATGTCGGGCCTTCAGCCCTCTGTAGCGACTACACGCTCATCACTACCCACTACCCACTAATCACTATCAACCACCGACTGCTTACTGCCGACTCCCGATCGCGTCAGCGTCGCCACAGATCGCGTCAATCTCATTACAGATAGCGTCAATCTCGTTACAGATCATGTCAGCATCATTACAGATCATGTCAGCATCGTTACAGATCATGTCAGCGTCGTTACAGATCGCGTTAGCGTCATTCCAAATCATGTTAGCGTCATTCCAAATCATGTTAGTATCATTCCAAATCATGTTAGTATCGTTTACATATTGTATTAGTAGTTATTAAGTTGTTATTAGTAGTTATTAGGTTATTGGTTAACTAGTCTACCGACTACTTACTACCAACTACCCACTTACCACTAACCGCTCATCGTTTTACACTTTACACCATACACCGGATGATCTAGTTAACTGCAACTGCAATACCTGCTGTAAGCTGAATATCCGTTTGCCATATCTGATAGGTGACACCATTAATGGTCACTGTGCTACCGGCATTAAACACATCCCAGGTATCGCTACCGCCAATTTTCAGGGTTGGGTTTCGCCACGACACTGGAATGGCAAGTGTAAAATACCCCCCGGAAGCTAAAGCCGCCTGATCAAAATTAGTCACATAAGCTCCACTTCCCACGCTTTTGGTAGTCAGTGCCTGTATCTGGAGAGCCGTAGGGCTGGTGGTAGTCAATACACCGTAGTAAGCTGTGGCTGAAGCTGAGCTCACCATATCATTCGAATCTGTCATCCGAACCCAAGCACCTCCAGTAACAGTGTTTGATGTATTTGCATAGTAATAAAAGCCGGGAGTCACAGCCGTACCTCCAATTCCAGCATTACCTGTAGCTGTATTATATACAATCATACCATCGAAACGGGTAGGATAATTAGTACTCAAACCCACTGTACCGCCATATGCAAATGCAAATGAGGTCAGATTAACCCTTGGGAAAAGCAAGCCTTTCCCGATGTTCGATGATTGGTTCCAAGCTGCAGTACTGGATGCATCCAAAAAAGCCGAACTAGTGTTGATAGATCCGTTACTAATAGCTTGATTAGTCTTGAGCTGAGCGGTTGCCCAAAACAAATTTAAAACAAGAGCCATTAGAATAATTACCTTTTTCATAATTTATATTTAAATAAAAAGAAATAAAACAGCCTAAAACTTATTGAGCACATATACGCCAGTTTGTACCATCACAAACTAATAGATAAGTCAAATTTGCTTGCACCGACTGCGTAGCACCTACAACAATTCCTCCATCAAAAGTTACAGTATTAGTTGATGTACCCTCAATCACAATTAATGTTCTTCCTATAGACGTAGCAGGATTAGGCAGTGTGATGAGGGGCCCCCCACTACCATACATAGACTTAATAATATAATCTGTAGGAGTAACTGTATAAGTAGCAGAATTAACCACAGTATAATTTGTATTAACAGCTGCAAGCGTTGTACCATTAAAACTTAAGCCCGAACCTAGTGTAATAGCCTGTGGAGCAGCAGCAGCACCTGTACTGTTACCAATAAGTGAAGTAGCAGCTATATTAGCCATTTTAGGCAGGGTAACGGCAGCATCATTAATTTTAGCAGTAGTTACGGCGTTGGCAGCAATAGTAGTAACACCGGTGTTGGCCATAGTCACATCGCCAC
>Ga0302260_1000180_pt1 | contig 12371 bp, 13 predicted proteins | sample II_Fen_E1_4_FD_194558 | JGI IMG/M metagenome (GOLD analysis project Ga0302260, IMG submission 194558) | Peat permafrost microbial communities from Stordalen Mire near Abisko, Sweden - II_Fen_E1_4 | ecosystem: Environmental > Terrestrial > Soil > Wetlands > Permafrost | place: Sweden: Abisko... | reverse complement strand
GAAATAGCCGACGCCCTCGTTGCTGCCCCGGTTGAAGTCCGCCGTGGCCGGAATGCCCGCCTGTTGCGCGGCCTGCGCAAAGGCGTCCAGAATGTCCCAGCGCAGGCGCTGCTTTTCGACGCGCCACTCGCCGCCTGCGCCGTGCAGCGCGTCGGCGCCCTTGTAATGGTCTTCGTGTTGCTTGAAGTAGGGCAGGGCGTTGTCCCAGCGCCAGGTGTCGTCGCCGGTCAGCTGCGCCCACTGGTCGTAGTCGCGCGACTGGCCGCGCATGTAAATCATGCCGTTGATGCTGGAGCAGCCGCCCAGCACCTTGCCGCGCGGGTAGCGCAGCGTGCGCCCGTTCAGGCCTGCGTCCGACTCGGTTTTGAACAGCCAGTCGGTGCGCGGGTTGCCGATGCAGTGCAGGTAGCCGACCGGGATGTGAATCCAGTGGTAGTCATCGGCCCCGCCCGCCTCGATCAGCAGCACGCGCTTGGCGGGGTCGGCGCTCAGGCGGTTGGCCAGCAGGCAGCCGGCCGTGCCCGCGCCTATGATGATGTAGTCGAAAACAGGGGGCGTTGTGGGCATGGTTGTTTGTCTCGGTCTGGGCTTGGTGGTTTGTTTGCTGGCGCTGCCGGGCAAGGAGGTTGCCAGCGCGCCCGGCCTTGCATTGTGGCAAAAACCGGCTGCGGCCCAGCCTTTTCAGGAGCGTGTTGATATGAAGCATGGGCAGTTGCCATTCAGTCCTTACGATGGCCGATTTGGCGCTGCGCCGATTGCAGGCCTGTTTCACCCATGCTGACCGAAGACTCCCCGCCGCGCATCGAAATTCTGGACACGCCGCAAGGCCGTGTGCTGCGGCTGCTTGGCGCCTGGACGGCGGCCAGCCTGACGGCCAAACCCAGCTGGGAAGCACTGAGTGCGCAGCTCAGTGAACTGCACGCCCAAGCCAGCCCGGCTTCTGCGTCTGGCCAGGCGCCCGCGAGCGCCAGCGTCCCAGCCAACGCGGGCCAGTGGCACCTGACTGACATCGAAAAGCTCGACTACCTCGGCGCCCAGCTGCTGTGGCGCGAATGGAACCATTGCTGGCCGGACGCGCTGCAGCTACTGCCCGAGCAGCGCCTGATGCTGGAAACCGTCGAAAAATTCACGCGCCAGCTTCCCGCGCCGCAGCGCAGCAGCTGGAACGAACCGCTGCTGGTGCTGGGCAGCCGCCTGCTGCATCTGATTGGCCATGCCACCGGCCTGGTGCGCCTGCTGGGCCAGTTGCTGCTGGACATCGCCCGACTGCTGCGCCACCCGCAGCAGGGGCCGTGGCGCGATTTGTCCGGCCACCTTTACCATTTCGGCGCGACGGCGCTGCACATCACCGCGCTGGTGGGTTTTTTGATTGGCGTGGTGCTGGCTTACTTGATTTCGCAGCAGTTGCGCCAGTTTGGTGCGGATGCGTTCATCGTCAACATTCTGGGCATTTCGCTGATCCGTGAACTCGGGCCGGTGCTGGCGGCGATCTTGATTGCCGGGCGCAGCGGCTCGGCGATCACCGCGCAAATCGGCGTGATGCGCGTGACGGAAGAATTGGACGCCATGCGCGTGATGGGCATTCCACGCGGCTTCCGGCTGGTCATGCCGCGCGCGCTGGCGCTGGCGCTGGTGATGCCCTTGATCAGCGTCTGGACGACGCTGGCGGCGCTGCTGGGCGGGATGCTGGCGGCCAATGTGGCTATGGATGTGACGCCGTCGTTTTTTCTGCACGCGCTGCCCGCTGCCGTGAAGGTGTCCAACTTGGCGCTGGCCACGGCCAAGTCGGTGGTGTTTGGCTTGCTGATTGCGCTGATCGGCTGCCACTACGGCCTGCGCATCAAGCCCAACACCGAAAGCCTGGGCCAGGGCACGACCGCCTCGGTGGTCACATCCATCACCGTCGTGATTCTGGTCGATGCGCTGTTCGCGGTGCTGTTTAAAAACATTGGAATCTGATACATGGCTGAAGCACTTGTCGATATTCGCCAGTTGTGGACGGTGTTCCAGCATGGCGAGCAAAAAACCGTCGTGCATCAAGACCTGAACCTGAGCGTCGGGCGCGGCGACATCATGTCGCTGGTCGGCGGCTCGGGCACTGGCAAAACCGTGCTGTTGCGCCAGATGCTGGGGCTGGAGACGCCCGCGCAGGGCACCATTACGGTGCTTGGCAAACCGGCAGCCGAGTTGGGCAAGCGCGGCGCGGCCAGCCGCGTCGGCATGCTGTTTCAGCAGGGCGCGCTGTTTTCGGCGTTCACGGTGCTGGAGAACATTGCCTTTCCGCTGCGCGAGCTGGGCATTTTGCCCGCCGCGCTGATCCGCGAGGCGGCGATGGTCAAGCTGCAAATGGTCGGCCTGCCGCCGGAAGCGGCGCAGAAAATGCCTAGCGACCTGTCTGGCGGCATGGTCAAGCGCGTGGCGCTGGCGCGCGCGCTGATCATGGACCCGCCGCTGCTGCTGCTCGACGAGCCGACCGCCGGTCTCGACCCGGAAAGCGCCGACAGCTTTTGCGCGCTGCTGCGCACGCTGCACCAAGGCATGTGCCTGACGGTGGTGATGGTGACGCACGACCTGGACACGATCTTCGAGCTCAGCACCCGCATTGCGGTGCTGGCTGAAAAAAAGGTCATCATCAACGACACGCCCGCCAAGGTGCTGGCGTTTGAGCATCCCTTTGTCCACGAATTTTTTCTCGGCGAACGCGGCCAGCGCGCCATGACGCTGCTCGCGCCTGCGGCCCGCCCGCTCTAGAAAGGAAAGGTTTTCAAGATGGAAAACAAAGCCCACGCCCTGATGGCTGGCATTTTTGTCCTGGTCGCCAGCGCGCTGCTGGTGCTGCTGGCGCTCTGGCTGACACGCGACAGCACCCAGCGCGACCTGTATGCGATGAGCACCGGCGCCACCATCACCGGCCTGCAGCCGCAGGCAGTTGTGCGCTTTCGCGGCGTGCCGGTGGGCAAGGTCGAGCGCATCGGCTTTGACAACAAGGTCAAGGGCAATGTGCTGATTCTCATCTCGATAGACCGCGCCGCGCCGGTCACAAAATCGACTTTTGCCACCGTGGCCTTGCAGGGCGTGACCGGCCTGGGTTTCATCCAGCTCGATGACGACGGCAAATCCACCGAGCGCCTGCAGCCCAACGACGCCGACCCGCCGCGCATTGTGCTCAGGCCGGGCAATCTGGACAAGCTGCTCAAGCAGAGCGGGGCAATTTTTGACCAGGCCGAGCAGGCCACGGCCCGCCTGAACCAGCTGCTGTCCGCCAAGAATGAGCAGGCGGTGACGCAGGCCGTGGCGCAGCTCAGCGAAGCGGCTACCAGCCTGAACCGGCTGACAAAAAACCTCGAACCGGTGGTGGCTGGCCTGCCCGCGTTGTCGCGCGATGCGGGCGCGGCCCTGCGCTCGGCCAAAGCCGTCACCGACGAAGCGGGCGCCACGGCCAGACGGCTAAACCAGCCCGGCGGGCCGCTGGACAGGCTCTCGGAGGGCGGTGCCGCGCTGGCCGCTGGCGTGCAGACTTTCAACACCACCACGCTGCCCAAGCTGGGCGAGGTGGCCGACGAAACCGCCAGCACCATGCGCCAGCTGCGCCGCACCATCAGCGCCGTGGATGACAACCCGCAGGCGCTGATTTTTGGCAACGGCCCGTTGCCGCCGGGGCCGGGCGAGGCTGGTTTTTCTGACCCTGGAGCAAAGTGATGAGGCTTTTCAAAACCCGTTCAACGCCCCTGAATTCAGCCGTCCGCCGCGCTGGCGCCAACCGGATGGCACTGGCTTTTGCCGGGATGCTGGCGGCGGCGTTGCTGGGTGGCTGCGCGCTACCGGACAAACCCAGGCGCGCCGCGCTGTATGACTTCGGGCCGGGCGAGCTGGCCAGCGTGCCCGTCGCACCCGCCACGCCCGCCGCCGCTGGTACGCTTCGCCCCGCTTTGGTGCCGCTGGCCCTTGACGACATCAGCACCGCAGGCGGCGCGCTGGACAGTCAGGCGCTACTGTACCGCCTGGCCTACGCCGACGCCCAGCAACTGCGCCCCTATGCGCAGGCGCGCTGGAGCATGCCGCCCGCGCAGTTATTGGGCCAGCGCCTGCGCGAGCGCTTGGGCCAGCAGCGCGCCGTGTTCAACGCCCGTGAAGGCGTGGCGCTGAACCGCAGCCAGAACGCCAGATTGCCGCTGCTGCGGCTGGAGCTGCAGGAATTCAGCCAGCTGTTCAGCGCGCCCGGTACCAGCGTCGGGCTAATCCGGTTGCAGGCCACGCTGCTGGAAATGACCCCGACGGGCGAAAAGTTGGTCGCCCAGCGCACTTTGATGGTGCAGCGTCCGGCGCCCAGCGCCGATGCCGCAGGCGGCGTGCGGGCGATGACGGCGGCTGCCGACGCTGCGATTGAAGAACTGGTGCTGTGGCTGGCGCAGGCCGGGGCGCGCTGAGAAAAATCAGCCGCGCAGCACCGGAAACAGCTTGCCCAGGCCGTCAGCCATCACCTCGACGGCGAGGGCCGCCAGAATCAGCCCCATCAGCCGGGTCATCACGTTGATGCCGGTTTTGCCCAGCACACGGGCAATCGGGTCGGCCAGCGAAAAGCACAGCGCCGAGGCCAGGCCGATCACCAGCCCGTAGCCGACCAGCGTGCCGAGCTGAAACAGCGTTTTGGCTTTTTCCGCGTAAATCACCACCGTGGACATCGTCGCCGGGCCGGTCAGCAGCGGAATCGTCAGCGGCACGACGGCAATGCTGGCGCCCATCGCGGCCTTTTCGGCGCCGTCTTCGAGGTCATTGCTTTTGGATTTGGCTTCGGCCGGCTGGGCGTTGAGCATGTTCATCGCGCTGATGAGCAGCAGCAAGCTACCGCCGACCTGAAAGCTGGCCAGCGAGATGCCAAAAAACGACAAAATCTGCAGCCCCAGCAGCGCGCTGACGGCAATCACGACAAAGGCGCTGAACGAGGCCACGACGATGGTGCGCTGGCGCTGGGAGGCTGAAAATCCCTGGGTGTAATGAATGAAAAACGGCACGATGGCCAGCGGATTGACGATGGCCAGCAGCGTCACCAGGGGTTTAAAGTCCATTTTTCAGCGTCCTTGAACCACATTCAGCACAGCGCCTGTGGGGTGTGGCATTGTCGCTGACGGCCTACGTCATTGCGGCACTTGTGGGGTTTACGGGCGCAGGTCGCTGCGCAGGCGCTCCAGTCGGTACTGGGCGTCACGCAGGTCGTCTCTGGCCTCCACCATGAGGCGGTCCGAGCGCGCGAGCTGGTCGCGCAGGATGGTTTTGCGGCTGGGGACGGTTTTGCTGTCGAGCAGCTCTTGCTCCCATTGCTTTTGCTCGTTTTGCAGGTGTGTCAGTGTCTGCCGGGCTTCCTGCTCGCGGTAGGCGGCGCCATAAAAAGTTCTGAAGTTCTGATCCAGCGAGGGCGGGCAGACGTTGTTGTAGCTGTGTCCGGCCAGGCCTTCCTTGATGGCATTGTCCGGGCGGCAGTAGCTTTGCAGGCCTTGGGCGCGCCCGGCGCGGTAGTTGGCCAAGTCCATTTGTACGCCGGTTTTTGAGCAGGACTCGTGGTAGTTGGCGGCGCTGTCGGCACGGCCCTGACGGCCATCTTCGACGCCACGCCCGCGCCAGTCGGCGGTGGCACATTCGGCAGGGCTCATGCTTTCGCAGCCGCTCAGCAGGGCACTCAGCACGGTGATTCCAAGGATAAGTTTTTTCATGATGACTCCAACTTTACCGGGCTAATGACGTGTTCTGGCCAGGTAGCGCTTGCGCCAGAAGACGGACACCACGACGACCACCAGCAGCAGCATCAGGCCGAACACCCACCAAAATCCGCTGGCCGAATGAATCACCGGCAGGAACTCAAAGTTCATGCCGAAAAAGCCGGTGATCAGGTTCAGCGGCAGGAACACGGCGGTCAGCGCCGTTAGTGTGCGCATGATGTCGTTGGTGCGGTTGCTCTGGGCGGAAAAGTGCATCTGCACCGCCGATTCGGCGCTTTGCCCCATGCGCCGCACATGGTGGATGACGCGCTCGATGTGCTCCAGCACGTCGCGTGAGCGCACCTTGAGCAGTTCGTGCTCGCGGTGCATGGCGGGCGTGCCGGGATCGGGCCAGGTTTCCACCGAGTCGATCCAGTCCTGTACGGCGGCGCGCTGGTCTTCGCAGATTTCATCGAGATGGTGCAGTGCCAGCCGGGCATCAAGCACCGAACTCCAGTTGGTAAAGCGGCTGTCGGGCTTGAGCAGCTCGCTTTGCCAGTGGTCCATCTGGCGCGTCAGTTCGCGGCGCAGCGCCAGGTAGCCATCGACCATCTGGTTGACGACGCGCAGCATCAGGTCGGCGGGACTGGTGGGCAACTTGACGCCGCTGGAGCGGGCCTCTGTCGTGGTGGCGTTGAGCAGCTTGAGCGCGTAGGCTTCGCGCACGGCGCAGCCCGCCGGGTGTACCGTCAGCAGCACGCGGTCAAACACGGCAAAACCGACCGGACTGGTGTCGATGCGCTTGAGCACCGGCGGGCCGCTGCGTTTGGTTGGCTGGTGCAGCGGCTCGCCGGGCTGGGCCAGGTCGGTTTCGCTGTGGCCCGCCGCCAGTCGGCGAAACACCAGCATGTCGTATTGCGAGGTGTAGTCGTAGTGCGAGGGCAACTGGTTGTTGAGCAGGTCGGAGATGTGCAGATCGACCAGCTGGGTGCCGCACAGCCCCTGCAGCGTGGCCTGGATCTGCGTCTGCATCACCTCGAACTCGCGCCGGGCGCAGGCGATCCAGACAAAGCCCAGGGCGGGCAGCTGGGCGGGCAGAGCGTCGGTTTCGGTGACGCCCTGGCCATTCGGAATGATGGAGAAAACACGCATAAACGCTCAGCCTCTAGGGCGCATCAAGCCTGGCGCAGCTTTCGAGCCGCCTCGATGGCGAAGTAGGTCAGCACGCCGTCGGCACCGGCGCGTTTGAAGGCCAGCAGGCTTTCCATCATCACCGCGTCGTGGTCGAGCCAGCCATTTTGTGCGGCGGCCTTGAGCATGGCGTATTCGCCGCTGACCTGGTAGGCAAAGGTGGGCACGCGGAACTCGTCCTTGACGCGGCGCACTACATCCAGATAGGGCATGCCGGGCTTGACCATCACCATGTCCGCGCCTTCGGCAATGTCCATCGCCACTTCGCGCAGGGCTTCGTCGGAGTTGCCGGGGTCCATTTGATAGACCTTTTTGTCGGCCTTGCCGAGGTTGCCGCTGGAGCCGACGGCATCGCGGAACGGGCCGTAAAACGCGCTGGCATATTTGGCGCTGTAGGCCATGATGCGGGTGTGGATCAGGTTTTCTTCTTCCAGCGACTGGCGGATGGCGCCGATGCGCCCGTCCATCATGTCGCTGGGGGCGACGATATCGACGCCTGCTTCGGCCTGCGTCAGTGCCTGCTGGACCAGTGCTGCTAGCGTTTCGTCGTTCAGGATGTAGCCGTTGGCGCCGAGCAGGCCGTCCTGGCCGTGCGTGGTGTAGGGGTCCAGCGCCACGTCGGTCATCACGCCGAGTTCGGGAAAGCGGCGTTTGAGTTCGCGCACGACGTGCGGCACCAGGCCTTCGGGGTTGGCCGCTTCCTGGCCGTCTTCGGTTTTGAGCGAGGCGTCGATCACCGGGAACAGCGCCATCACCGGAATGCCCAGCTTGACGCATTCTTCGGCCACCGGAAGCAGCAGGTCCAGGCTCAGGCGCTCGACGCCAGGCATGGAGGCCACCGGCTCGCGCCGCTGCTGGCCCGCCAGCACGAATACTGGGTAAATCAGGTCGTTGGCGGTCAGCGCGTGTTCACGCACCAGGTTGCGCGTGAAGCTGTCACGGCGCAGGCGACGGGGGCGACCCATCGGAAAAGGAGCGAAGTTGGAGGCGTGCAAGGTCATGGGCAAATTGTGCCAAAGCTTTACGTTGTTCTGGTCTTGTTTTGCCGGGAGTGGGTCAGCAAGTACCGATTCACCAGCTTTTTAGGGAGAAATAACCTGCTTGATATGTAAGTTATTTTAAGTTCTTCTTGAATTTTGAAATGATAGGGTTAGAATTCGTGCGTGCAGTTCTCCTTTTGGGAGACTGCATCCCGCTTTTCCTCCCTGAGCGGGGCCTTTGCGTGTGACAGCAAAAAGGCATTTGATCCCGGCTTGCCCATAGGCGACCGGGATTTTTTTTGTCTTCCCGCAGCTCTGGGTGGCTGCGGTTACATCTACCCGCATGGCGGCTACACTGCGCTTCATGCTTTGGGTCAAATCTTTCCACATCGTTTTCATTGCCAGCTGGTTCGCGGGTCTGTTTTACCTGCCGCGCATTTTTGTCAACCTGGCAATGGTGTCGCCGGGTAGCGATGCCGAGCGTGAGCGGCTGCTGCTGATGGCGGGCAAGCTGCTACGTTTCTCCACCATTCTGGCCGTTCCCGCGCTGGGTTTGGGCTTGTGGCTGTATCTGGGCTACGGCATTGGGCGCGCACCGGGCAGCTACTGGATGCACGCCAAGCTGACGGTGGTGGCGCTGGTCATCGGCTATCACCACGCCTGCGCCCGCATGCTGAAAAAGTTTCTGTCTGGCCGCAATACCCGCAGTCATGTCTGGCTGCGCTGGTTCAATGAAGTGCCGGTGCTGTTGCTGGTGGCCGCTGTCATTCTGGTGGTCGTCAAGCCCTGGCAGGCCTAGCGGCTGACGCCCGGTTGCCGCCTCGCCATCATGCGCCAACCTGCTGCTTCCCGCTCCCTTTCTTGCGCGCCAGTGTCTGAGGCGCAGCCGACCACGGCCTGGCCGCTGGCATTGGCGGTGGTCTGTTTGGTGGTGTATGCCAGCCTGTACCCGTTTGGCGAATGGCGTGACCAAGGTATCTCGCCGCTGCATTTCCTGAACGAGCCACTGCCTAAATACTGGACCGGCTTTGATGTCGGCGTGAACCTGTTGGGTTATGCGCCGCTGGGGTTTTTGTTGGCGCTGTCGGCTTTGCGCAGTCGGCGCGTGCCCTGGGCCGTCAGCGTGGCTGTGTTGGGTGCAGGCTTGCTGTCGCTGACGATGGAGAGCCTGCAGACTTATCTGCCCTCTCGCGTCTCTTCTAATGTGGATCTGGCGTTGAACATTCTGGGCGCCTGGCTGGGTGCCTGCTGCGCCTGGGCGCTGGAGCACTTTGGCCTGATCCGGCGCTGGAGCGATGTTCGGGCGCGCTGGTTTTCATCGGATGCGCGTGGCGCGCTGGTGCTGCTGCTGCTGTGGCCACCGGCGCTGCTGTTTCCGGCGGCTGTGCCAATGGGGCTGGGTCAGGTGTTCGAGCGGCTGGAGTCGGCGCTGGCCGATGCGCTGATGGGCACCCCTTTTCTGGAGTGGCTGCCGGTGCGCGAGATGGAACTGCAGCCTCTGGTGCCGATTGCCGAGTTGCTGTGTGTGGCGCTGGGGGTGTTGATTCCCTGTCTGCTGGGCGCCTGTGTTATCCGCTCGCGCTGGCGGCGCCTGGCGTTTTCAACGGCCGTCTTTTTGACCGGCCTGGCTGCCTCGGCCCTGTCGGCGGCGTTGAGCTACGGGCCTGAGCATGCTTGGGCCTGGCTGGATGTGCCGGTGCAGGCTGGCGTGGGGTTTGCGGCTGTGCTGGCCCTGCTGCTGCTCGCTGTGCCACGCCGCGCCAGCGCCGTGCTGGCACTGCTGGCGCTGACTGTTCACCTGGGCCTGCTCAATCAGGCACCAGCCGATCCTTATTTTGCCCAGACGCTGCAGATCTGGGAGCAGGGCCGGTTTATCCATTTTTACGGCTTGGTGCAGTGGCTGGGTTGGCTCTGGCCTTATGCCACCTTGCTGTACCTGGTGCTGCGCCTGTCCGGGCGCGAGCCGGTGCTGCCCGCTGAACCGTAAAATTCAGGCCATGACCACCTCTTTTTCTCCCGATGCGCCTGACGCCCCTTATTACGCGCGCCACATTTTCTTTTGCCTGAACCAGCGCCCCAATGGCGAAGACTGCTGCCCTGACTATGGCGCGCAGAAGGGCTTTGACCGCTGCAAGGCCCAGGTCAAGGCCGCCGGTCTGGCCGGGCCGGGTCAGGTGCGTGTGAATAAAGCGGGCTGCCTGGACCGCTGCGCCGCCGGGCCGGTGGCGGTGGTGTATCCCGAAGCCGTCTGGTACACCTTTGTCGATGCCAGTGACATCGACGAGATTGTCGAGTCGCACCTGAAAAACGGCCAAGTGGTCGAGCGCCTGCTGGTGCCGCCGCATCTGGGGCGCTAAGGCACGCTGGGGCGGCTGTGGCCACCCTATTTCAATAAAACCCGATGACTCATGCCGCTGGCGTTGTGCTGGTATGGCTTTCGACTTAACAGGACTGCTTTCGTGAACTCCAAAACCCGTAAATACAGCATCGAAGGGCCAGCCGGGGCGCTGGACATTGCGCTGGACCTGCCAGCGGGCCACTCCCGGGGCATCGCCATCATCGCGCATCCGCATCCGCTGTTTGGCGGCACGATGGACAACAAGGTGGTGCAGACACTGGCGCGCGCTTTTATCCACTCGGGCTGGACGGCGGTGCGCTTTAACTTTCGCGGCGTCGGCGGCAGCGTCGGCAGCCATGACGAGGGCCGGGGCGAACTGGAAGATTTTCTCGCCGTGGTGCAGCATGTGGCGCCGCTGGGGCACAACACCGGCGCGCTGGCGCTGGCCGGGTTTTCGTTCGGCGCTTTTGTCACCACGCATGCGTTTGAGCGGCTCAGTCCGGTCCGCCCGATTGAAAAACTCGTGTTGGTCGGCACCAGCGTCAGCCGCGCCCCGGCTGCGCTGGTGGCCGCCAGCGCCCATCTCAACACCCTAGTCGTACATGGCGAGCAGGATGACACCGTGCTGTTGTCTGCCGTGCTGGACTGGGCGCGGCCACAGGCACTTCCTGTTACGGTTGTCCCCGGCGTCGGTCATTTCTTTCATGGACAATTAACGCTACTGAAAAATCTGGTGATCCGCCATCTGGCCTGCCCGGTGCTTTGAATCTTTTTTGATTCTGCGCCCGCCACCCTTGCCGCCCTTTCTTCCCCTCTTTTTATCGGCTTTCTGACATGCAATGCACACTCAAGGCTCCTGTTGGCCTGCGCGGCCTGACCGCCACCCTGATTCTGGTTTGTTCCGTGGTTCTGCCCGCCGCACAGGCCCAAGCGCCCCAGGCGCCTGAAATTGCCGCCCGCGCCTATTTGCTGCTCGACGTGAGTTCCAACCAGATTCTGGCGGCCAAAGACATCGACTCCCCGGTCGAGCCCGCCTCGCTGACCAAGCTGATGACCGAATACCTGGTGTTCGACGCGCTGAAGGCGAAAAAAATCAACCTCAAGCAAACCTTTGGCGTGAGCGAGCGGGCCTGGAAAATGCCCGGCTCGCGCATGTTCATCGACCCCAAAATGCAGGTGCCGGTCGAAGACTTGATCAAGGGCATGGTGGTGCAGTCGGGCAACGATGCGACGATGGCGCTGGCCGAGGGCGTCGGCGGAACCGCCGAGCATTTTGTCGAGCTGATGAACCAGCAGGCCAAGGCGCTGGGCATGAAATCGACCGGCTACAAAAATCCCGAAGGTTTGACCGTACAGGGCCACACCACCACGGCGCGGGATTTGAGCGTGCTGTCGGTGCATTTGATGCAGGATTTTCCCGACTACATCGGCTATTCGGCGATCAAGAAATACCGCTACCCCGGCACCCCCTCGACCAACGACACCAACCGCAACTTGCTGCTGTTTCGCGACCCCACGGTTGATGGCCTGAAAACCGGCCACACCGAGGCCGCCGGTTTCTGCCTGATCGCCACAGCCAAGCGCGAGTTTCCGAATCTGGGGTCTGGGGGCGCGCCCGGCAGTCGGCGCCTGCTGGCCATTGTGCTGGGCACGGCCAGCGACAACGCCCGCGCCACCGAGGCGCAAAAACTGCTGAACTGGGGCTACACCGCTTATGAAGGCGTCAAGTTGTTCGACGCCGGTCAGGCCGTCGCAACGCCTCTCATCTGGAAGGGCAAAGCCCCGTCCGTCAAAATTGGCCGACCTGAGGCTATCGTGGTGTCGGTTCCCGCTGGCAGCGCGGCCAAGCTAAAAACTCAGCTCGCCCGGCCCGATCCGCTGCTCGCGCCTTTGACCAAAGGCCAGTCGGTGGGCACGCTCAAAGTCATGCTCGGCGAGACCCCGGTCGCCGAAGTGCCGCTGGTGGCGCTGGAAACCGTACCGGAGTCCGGCATCTTGGGCCGCGCTTGGGATTCGATCCGGCTCTGGATTAAATAAAGGCTTACTTTTTCAGGTAAATCTGGTCAAAGCTGCCACCGTCGGCAAAGTGATCCTTGTCAGCCTTGGTCCAGCCACCAAAAGCCTGCTCGATGGTGAACAGCTTGATTTTTGGCAGCTGCCCGGCGTATT
>Ga0302260_1000171_pt1 | contig 12773 bp, 9 predicted proteins | sample II_Fen_E1_4_FD_194558 | JGI IMG/M metagenome (GOLD analysis project Ga0302260, IMG submission 194558) | Peat permafrost microbial communities from Stordalen Mire near Abisko, Sweden - II_Fen_E1_4 | ecosystem: Environmental > Terrestrial > Soil > Wetlands > Permafrost | place: Sweden: Abisko... | reverse complement strand
GTCCTTAAAGCGACCGAAGACATTCTCACAGCTGTTCATCATTCTTGTGAAGTAGAGACTAATGAGTCCGCAGAAGATACCAAGCAGAATACAGGAAGGGATGCGTTCGACAATAAATGCATTATCGATATGAAAAGTGAAAAGAGCTTTCGTGCCGGTAAAGATGTAGGTGAAACCGGTGGCGGTAACACAGGATATCAGAAGTGGGAGAAGTGATGCCATGGTCAAATCGATCATCAGCACCTCAAGCGTGAAGACGAGTCCTGCAATAGGTGCCTTGAAGATGCCGGCAACTGCTCCTGCGGCTCCACAGCCTACAAGAAGCATCATTGTCTTATGATCCATACGAAAGAGACGACCGAGGTTACTGCCGATGGCCGAACCTGTGAGGACGATCGGTGCCTCGGCTCCGACTGATCCACCGAAGCCGATGGTGATGGCACTGGCAATAATAGAACTCCAGCAGTTGTGGGCTTTCAGCCTGCTCTGGCGACGGCTGATGGAATAGAGAATGCGCGTCACACCATGACTGATGTCGTCTTTGACAATATAACGGATGAAGAGTGAAGTGATATAAATTCCTATGACAGGATAGACAAGATAAAGCCAGTTGGACTCGTGTTGATTGAACGACGAAGTGAGCAACAACTCTATCTCATTGATGATGGCATGGAGGGAGATAGCAGCAATGGCAGCGAGGATGCCCACGACAAAACTGAGTATAAGTACAAACTTATGCTCACTGACATGGTGTTCGCGCCATCTGACAAAACGCTCAAACCAACTATCTTCTCGACTCTCTGCAAATACTGTATTCAAGATTACTCTCTGATAATTTTTACTTCACCGTTTTGGGATAATTTGATTATGCTCGAAGGCTGATGGGGTTGGTGCTCCTGACGGCGGCTCATGCAGACATAATCGACGGCATTGAGTATATCCTCGGAGATATCACAGTAGTTGGCTGCCGCAGGTTCGCCGCTGATATTGGCACTTGTCGACACGATAGCTTTCTGAAAACGATAACAGAGTTCGTGCGAAAACTCCTCTGATGTCACTCGCATGGCGATGCTGCCGTCGCCGGCAATGAGATTGGGAGCAAGACTGGATGCCCCATCGAGAATCACCGTCGTCGGCTTGGTTGCCAGTTCGATGACTTGCCATGCCACATTGGGTATATTGCGTACATACCTCTGAAGACGGACAGTGCTGTCGACAAGGCAGATGAGTGCCTTGGAGTCGTCACGGTGTTTGATCTCATACACTTTTTTCACTGCTGCCGCATTCGTGGCGTCACAGCCGATACCCCATACTGTGTCGGTCGGATACAATATAGTTCCGCCTTTACGCATCACTTCAATAGCATTTTTGATATCTTCTTCCTGTTTCATGTCTTTATTTAATGTTTAAAATTCACTGGTGAAATGGAACTTGATATGTTTGAAGTCCTGTTGTGCCATCTGGAGCACATAACCGCTGTCGGCAAGGAACACATCCCGCCCGTCACGGTCTTTCGCCATGTACTGATATTTTCGTTTTTTGAAACTGTCGAGTTCTTCGGCACTATCGCTCTCCACCCAACAGGCTTTATAGAGATGGACGGGCTCCCAGCGGCACTTGGCATTGTACTCGTTTTCGAGACGATACTGGATGACCTCAAACTGGAGCTGTCCCACGGTGCCGATAATCTTACGGTTGTTAAACTGGTTGACAAACAACTGAGCCACACCCTCATCCATCAGTTGTTCAACACCTTTGTTGAGTTGTTTGGTCTTCATAGGATCGTCATTTTCGATGTATTTGAACATCTCCGGTGAGAATGAAGGCAGTCCACGGAAGTGAAGACTCTCTCCGTCGGTGAGCGTGTCGCCGATCTTGAATGTTCCATTATCGGGGAGACCGACGATATCACCGGGATAGGCTTCATCGATGGTACTCTTACGCTGTGCCATAAACTGGGTGGGCGAAGAGAAACGTATCGTCTTGCCGAGACGTATATGGAGGTAAGGGGCATTGCGCACGAACTTGCCGCTGCACACCTTACAGAAAGCGATACAAGAACGGTGATTCGGATCGATATTGGCAGTTATCTTAAAGATAAAACCGGTGAACTTATCCTCTTCAGGTTCCACCATACGCTCCTCTGCCTTTGTGGGACGGGGGCTGGGGGCTATCTTAACAAAACAGTTGAGAAGCTCTTGGACACCGAAGTTGTTGAGCGCACTTCCGAAGAACACAGGAGCGATATCGGCATTGAGATAATCTGAGGCTTCAAAATCCGGATAGACACCATCAACGAGTTCCAGATCTTCACGCAGTTTCTCTGCATCCTGCCCACCGACATTGGCTTCCAAATCCTCACTGTTGATGTCCACCTCTATCTTCTCTGTCACTTTCTGCTTGTCGGGGGTGAAAAGGTCAAGCTTCTGTTCATAGATATTATAGACACCTTTGAACTTAGCCCCCTGATTGATAGGCCAGCTGAGCGGACGTACATTGATCTCAAGCTCCTGTTCGAGTTCATCAAGAAGGTCGAAAGGATCACGTCCCTCGCGATCCATCTTATTGATAAAGATGATGACGGGGGTTTTGCGCATGCGGCAGACCGTCATTAGCTTACGTGTCTGGGCCTCAACACCTTTCGCACCGTCAACAACGATGATGACGGAATCGACGGCTGTAAGCGTACGGAACGTATCTTCGGCAAAGTCCTGGTGACCCGGGGTATCGAGGATGTTCACCTTGTACCCTTCGTAGTCGAACTCCATCACTGAGGTGGAAACGGATATACCACGTTGTTTCTCTATATCCATCCAGTCGCTGGTAGCAGTCTTGCGAATTTTGTTGGACTTGACGGCACCGGCCACATGTATCTGACCTCCGAAAAGCAGAAGCTTCTCAGTCAGAGTGGTCTTACCGGCATCCGGGTGGGATATAATTGCAAATGTTCTGCGACGTTGTATTTCGTTCATTCCTCTTTATTGTTGTTTCATTAATATCTCTATACACTCTTTCAGGCTCTCTTCCCAATAGGGAATATCGATACCGTAAGTGGTTTTAATCTTGGTTTTGTCGAGCACTGAATAGGCTGGACGTGGGGCTGCCGAAGGATATTCCGACGTATGGAGAGGTAGCACCTTACAGGTGGTAATACCGGCAATGCGATGGATGGCTATGGTGAAGTCGTACCAGCTGATGACTCCTTCATTTGAGAAATGATAGACTCCGGGAGTGATTCCCTTGTTGACTGCTGTCATGATGGCAACAGCAAGGTCACGGGCATTGGTAGGTGTCCCAATTTGGTCGAAGACCACTCCCATTTGCGGACGTTCTTTGCCTAAGCGGATCATCGTCTTCACGAAATTATTGCCGAATGTGCTATATAACCATGCCGTACGGATAATCATTGTACGCTTGCAAAACTTACTCGCAGCAAGTTCGCCGGCGAGTTTGGTATTTCCGTAGATACTGTTGGGACTGGGAGTGTCGGTCTCCACATAAGGGGTATGGTTTGTTCCGTTGAAGACATAGTCGGTGGATATCTGTATCATCCATCCGCCCCTGCTCTCAATAGATGCTGCGAGATAGGCCGGTGCTTCTGAATTAAGAAGGGTACACAACTGCTGGTTGCTCTCTGCCTTGTCCACTGCGGTGTATGCCGCACAGTTGACGATACCGTCAATGGCATGATCGTTGACAAAAGCATTGATGGCCGCTCTGTCGGTGATGTCCAAATCAGCAACATCGGTATTAAAAAACTTGTGTTGAGGGTTCTCTTTCTCGAGCAACTGCATTTCGTTGCCCAACTGCCCGTTACATCCGGTTATTAATATATTCATCTTTTTATTTTTTATCTATCGCAGATTCCTTCCTGTTGATTCATATTTTCTTTTGTCGTAAACTAAAACTCCAGTGGTTCCTGTTTATCTTTAAGATAATAATCGTTTAGCATACCAATGAATGTGGTTATCTCCTTAACGGCATGGTCGGTATCCGGTGATATTTCCTTATTCTGCAACCGGAGCATCATCATTCCGTAGAGGGCATTGAAGCATGTTTCTATCTCGGGCTCCTCCATGTCGGCACCACGACGGCGGAGCTCAACAATAAACGGAAGTACCTTGTAATATTCGGCAGTATAAAATGGATATTGGGTCGACCTGAGCAGTTCGGCATTAAGCTCGCTCAGCTGCTGCATCGTCACTTGATTAATCTGAAGGTGACCTTTCTCACGGGTGCCTTCCTGATTCATCATACGGATGAGATTGGTAAACCACAATTCCTCCTCCTCCATCTGCTCTTCGTTATAATTGAATTTACTGAGGTAGTTACGACGAAGCTGCCCCATGTCACATCCGTAAACGCGGATGATATCCTCAATCTGCCACATATATAACAAATACTCTGCGATATTGGTCTTTCTTAATTCTTGTGCTACGTACATAATTATTTATCAATCATTCTAATAATCAAGTGAATAGATATTGGTGACAGTGCCTATCAACACCACTACCGATGCCAGTATCACGACGATACCTATTATACGGTTAATCAGCAACAATCCCCGACTATCAAAACGATTGCGAACCTTATTAATCAGATAAGTCAATCCAAACCACCACAACAAGGCTCCAACCAAGATACTCAGATAACCTACACATTGCTCGAAAGGATGGTTGGGAACCACAAATGCAAACTGGGCAAAGAGCGCCATGAAAAGAAAGATGATGAGCGGGTTGGAAAATGTAACAAGAAAGGCTGTCACTCCATTGTGGACTAACGTACCGTTGCTACGACCTACCGGACGCATATTCTTGCTTGGGTTACTACGATAGGAATAGATGCCAAAAAGAAATAGCATCCCACTTCCTACTAACTTAAGATAGAAAAGATTTCGCTCATTGGTAATGATATCCATCACAAAACTCATGCCGAAGCCTGTTATCATCGCATATATAATATCACTGACAGCCGCTCCTATGCCTGTAGCAAAACCATACCAGCGACCTTTCTTCAATGTGCGCTGAATACAGAGCACGCCTACAGGCCCCATAAGACCTGATGCAATAACGCCTACAAGTATTCCTTTGAGAGCTAAATCCAGTACATTTACTGATTGAAACCACATAATGGGTGCAAAATTGCTAAAATTTTATGAAAGTAACAAATTTTAGATAGTAAATATTTAGTAAGTTAAGCTTTTTTCTGAACTTCACTTGATATATCGCAAGCAACTACTCCATGAAGAAAATAATAGAGGTTTTATTTTGCAATTTTCTCGTTTTATATTATCTTTGCTGCTGATTGGTCTGATAATAGAGTTTATCACACCTTTTAAAATGAGATTTTTATTAATAATTTAATATCAAAAATAAATGAATGTAGAAGCAACAAAGCCTTATGTCATAGGACTCGACTTAGGTGGGACGAACTCAGTGTTCGGAATCGTTGACAGCCGCGGTGAGATTAGAGCCACGACAGCTATCAAAACTCAGAGTTATGAGAAAGTGGATGATTACATAGCAGCTTCAGTTGAAGCCTTATCTATTATTATCGACCAGGTGGGTGGTATTCATAAAATAAAAGCTATGGGCATCGGTGCTCCTAACGGTAATTTCTATAAGGGTACTATCGAGTATGCACCCAACCTCAGATGGAAGGGTATCGTGCCTCTGGCAGACTTGTTCAGTAAGGCTCTCAACCTTCCTGTGATTCTCACCAACGACGCTAATGCTGCAGCTATCGGAGAGATGGCTTACGGCGTGGCACGAGGAATGAAAGACTTTATCGTCATCACGCTAGGTACAGGTGTTGGCTCGGGTATCGTCATCAACGGTCAGCTGGTGTACGGTACTGATGGTTTCGCAGGTGAACTGGGGCACGTCATTATGCGCCGTGAAAATGGACGTAAATGCGGATGCGGACGTAACGGATGTCTGGAGACTTACTGCTCTGCAACAGGTGTGGCACGCACCGCACGCGAGATGTTAGGCGCTACAGACACGCCTTCACTGCTGCGCGACATGAAGGCTGAGGATATCACGTCTCTCGATGTGAGCATCGCTGCCTCAAAAGATGACCAAGTGGCTAAAGATATTTATGAGTTTACAGGAAAGATGCTCGGAGAGGCCTGCGCCGACTTCGCAGCATTTAGCAGTCCGGAAGCTTTCATCTTCTTCGGAGGACTAACAAAAGCAGGTGACCTCATCATGAACCCGATTAAAAAGGCTTATGAGGAAAATGTTCTGCCGATTTTCAAAGGCAAAGCCCAGTTCCTCATCAGCGGCCTGGAAGGCAGCTCGGCTGCTGTCCTCGGTGCCAGCGGTTTGGGTTGGGAAGCTAAATAAAAAATCAAATAGATGTAGGTATAAAATAAAAAATGTCGCTCTAATGAGCGACATTTTTTATGATATAATCGTTTGAAATTAAAATTCAGGTTGATTATTTGGATTTGTACCAAAACGGTTTTCACCTAACTCACTGTCTGTGATATATAGGATCAAAGCCCATATCCACCCAATGATAGGTATAAACGCAATAAAAAACCAACCGCCTCCTTTACCTATATCATGAAGACGACGAACGGCGACACCAAGACTGGGGAGTAATACGGCTAATGAATACATGTAACCGATGATTGTAAACAGCATCAACAGACCGACTTTGTCTTCGCAGGCATAGATAGCTCCCTCGAAAACAAGAGCAATGATAAAATTAAAGAGGGTGAAAAACCAAAACTCACTTCTGCTGGCACGTCCTGAGAAAACACAGTACTTTTTAAGTACATCCAAATAATAATGCATAATAGTATATTTTTAAAGTTTCCGGCCCTGAATTATACACATAAGTTGCCGAGCCTTTCTCACATACTTATGATAAGCGAGTGCAAATATATAACTTTTTATGTTAAACTGCAAATATTTTTCAATAAAAAATTAGGTCGTCCATTCCTGGACGACCTAATTTTTCTCATATAACAGTTAATTTAATCCTGTAATAATATATTCATCATCTCACATGCGGCCTTTGCCACACTGGTACCGGGACCAAAGATGGCTGCAACACCCGCCTGATAAAGGAAGTCATAATCCTGAGCCGGAATGACGCCACCGGCGATAACCATGATATCCTCACGGCCAAGCTTTTTCAGTTCACTGATGAGCTGTGGAACGAGTGTCTTATGACCTGCGGCCAAAGAACTGACACCTACGATATGCACATCATTCTCAACGGCCTCACGAGCTGCTTCGGCAGGAGTCTGGAACAACGGTCCCATATCCACATCGAAACCGCAGTCAGCATAACCTGTGGCAACAACTTTTGCCCCGCGATCATGTCCGTCCTGACCCATCTTTGCTACAAAGATACGTGGCCGGCGGCCTTCCTTCTTTGCGAACTCTTCTGTCAACTTACAAGCATTCACGAAGTCGGCATCATTTTTACTTTCTGCAGAATACACGCCTGATATTGTTCTGATTATTGCTTTATAACGGCCTACCACTTTCTCGCAGGCATCACTGATCTCACCAAGGGTACAACGCACCTGAGCTGCCTTGACTGCAAGGTCGAGCAGGTTGCCATCCTTTTTATCAACACAATTGGTGATTGCTTCGAGAGCTGCCTTGACATCGGCTTCGTTGCGCTCGGCACGAAGTTTCTTCAAACCCTCTTCCTGCTGTTCGCGTACAGCTGTGTTGTCCACCTCAAGGATATCGATTGGGTCTTCATGGTCAAGACGGTACTTGTTGGTACCGACGATAACCTGAACACTGGAGTCGATACGGGCCTGTGTGCGGGCTGCCGCCTCTTCGATACGCATCTTTGGAATGCCTGTCTCAATAGCTTTTGCCATACCACCAAGCTTCTCAATCTCCTGAATATGTTCCCATGACTTATGAACCAGTTCGTTAGTCAGTGTCTCTACATAATAAGAACCTGCCCATGGGTCTATTTCACGGCAGATCTGTGTCTCGTTCTGTACATAAATCTGTGTGTTACGGGCAATACGGGCTGAGAAATCGGTTGGCAGTGCAATAGCCTCATCAAGGGCATTGGTATGCATGGACTGGGTATGACCCAGAGCAGCCGCCATACACTCGATACAAGTACGGCCTATATTATTATAAGGATCCTGCTCTGTAAGCGACCATCCTGATGTCTGGGAGTGGGTACGGAGCATGAGCGACTTAGGATTCTTCGGGTTAAACTGTTGAATAACCTTTGCCCAAAGCATACGGGCTGCACGCATCTTGGCAATCTCCATGAAGTGATTCATCGATATTCCCCAGAAAAATGACAGACGGGGAGCAAAGGCATCAATATCGATACCTGCCTTGATACCGGCACGTACATAATCGAGACCGTCGGCGATGGTATAGGCCAACTCGATATCTGCTGTGGCTCCTGCTTCCTGCATGTGATAACCTGAGATTGAGATGGAATTGAACTTAGGCATCTTCTGAGATGTAAATTCAAAGATATCGCTGATAATCTTCATTGAGAATGCCGGCGGGTAGATATAGGTGTTGCGCACCATAAACTCCTTCAGAATATCATTCTGAATTGTTCCTGCCATCTCTTCGAGCTTTGCGCCCTGCTCCAGACCTGCAACGATATAGAATGCGAGGATTGGAAGTACGGCCCCGTTCATGGTCATGGAAACAGACATTTTGTTCAATGGAATGCCATCAAACAATACTTTCATATTTTCGGCAGAACAGATGGATACGCCAGCCTTTCCCACATCACCAACAACACGTTCGTTGTCCGGGTCGTAACCGCGGTGTGTTGGGAGGTCGAAGGCAACAGAGAGACCTTTCTGTCCACTGGCAAGGTTACGACGGTAAAATGCATTCGACTCCTCAGCAGTAGAGAATCCGGCATACTGACGGATGGTCCACGGACGGAACGGGTACATCATTGAATAGGGACCGCGGAGGAACGGAGGGAGACCGGCTGTATAGTCGAGATGCTCCATGCCTTCAAGGTCTTCTTTTGTATATACAGGCTTAACTTCTATTTGCTCAGGAGTTTTCCAATTGGGAGCGATGCCGTTAGCCTTCTGCCACTCTTCGCCGTTTGCGGCGTTGATACCGGCATAAATATCTATGTCTTTAAAATTCTGTCTCATTTGATTCCCAATTTAGCGTTATACTCTTTCAATGTCTCCAACACGTCGCAACGTACATGAACAAAGTTCTCTATGCCGGCAGCTTGAAGCTCTTCCATACACTCAGGCGATCCTGCAACAATATAGATGGCACGGCCATTGAGATATTGGAATGCAGGTACTGCATAGGTAGCATATTCTTCGTCGCTCGAACAGAGCACCACGATATCGGCCTTTGCCTCTAATGCTGCGTCAACTCCCTGTTCAACGGTATCGAAACCAAGATTGTCGATAATCTTGTATCCGGCACAAGCCAGAAAGTTGGAGCTAAACTGTGCACGGGCTTGACGCCATGCAAGTTTACCGATGGTGAGCATAAATACTGTCGGGGTCTTTCCGCTCTTCTCGGTCTGCAGGCGCAGTGCCTCAAAGTCGTTTGCCAGACGATTACTATTAATCGTCTTGAAAGGTGCGTCATCATTACTGTAACCGTCATCTTTCGGTTCTTTACCTTCGCTCTTCTCTGTGAAATTAGGGAACTGGTTGGTACCGAGCAGGAACTCCTTGCGCTTGCCTACTGCCTCATGACGTTTTTTATTGGTTGCGTTGATGGCATCCTGAATAATCCCTTTCTTAACAGCCTCAAGGAATCCGCCTTCTGCCTCCACAGAGAGGAAAATCTTCCAAGCCTCGTTTGCAATGGAAGTAGTGAGTTCTTCTATATAATAAGAGCCGGCAGACACATCGACAATCTTGTCAAAATGACACTCTTCCTTCAGCAAAAGCTGCTGGTTGCGTGCGATACGTTCACTGAACTCTGTGGACTGCTCATAAGGTATATTAAACGGTGTAACAACAATTGAGTCGACTCCTGCCAGAGCAGCACTCATCGACTCCGTCTGACTGCGAAGCAGGTTGACATAGCTGTCAAAGACTGTCATATTATACTCTGAAGTAGAAGCATTCACCATCATCTCGCATGCGCAATCGCACTCAGGCTGATACTTCTTGACGATGTTTGCCCAAAGCATACGTGCGGCACGGAACTTGGCTATCTCCATAAAGTAATTAGCAGAGATACCCATGTTGAACTTCATCTTATTTCCTGCAATATCTGCTTTGATGCCTGCATCGGTCAACTGCTGCATATACTCATTTCCCCATGCCAGTGCATAACCCAATTCCTGTACGATATAGGCTCCGCTATTGTTAAGCGTAACGGCATTGACAGTTACGCAACGAAACTCCGGGAAATCCTGCAACTTTTCAACAAGCTGGGACGCTACATCTATCAGCTTTGTAGTATCCTTACCTTTCGTGAGAATCTTCTCAATCGGGTCGAAATCGATACTACCGTGAATCTTACCGGGGTTGTAGCCCTTCTTGTTGAAATATTCCACAAGGATATCTGCCAGCTCGAGTGTCTTGCATTTGCATGTGTTGAAGTTGAGTTCAACACATTCGGCACAGATATTATCCAATAAGGTGTCGATGTAATCTGCACTGACTTCATCACGAGGAATGATAAACTCTAAAGAGTCGACACCCTTGTTGAGGATATCAAGCGCTTTGGCATTAGCCACCTTCGCATCATCGCATGAAATGTTTTGGCGTACAAGCCAGGTATTGTTGTTGTTTTTGTTTCCTCTGACGAAAGGAAACTCCCCTGGCAAAGAGTCAGGTATCTTTAGTTTTAGCAGGTCCTCCCTGCTGTAGAAGGGTTGTACATTAAATCCTTCGTTAGTTCTCCATACCAACTTTTTCTGAAAATCAGCCCCTTTCAGGTCTACCTGAATCTTATCGAGCCACTCCTGCGTTGTCGGCGCTTTAAAGTCGGAGAAAAGCTTTTCTCTGTTCTGTGACATATTATATGTATTAAAATATAAGTTTTAGTTCGACAAAAGTAGTAAAACTTTCTTTCCCACCAAAATATTTTGGTCACAAATGGAATATTATCCTTTTTTTTATTTACTTTTGCACAAGAAAAGTTAATATGTTATGGATTGGTTATACAAATTATTTTTTGGCACTGATTCCGTTGCGCATATAGCATTGCTATACGCACTTGTCATTGCTGTGGGTGTCTATTTGGGTAAGATTAAGTTTGGAGGTGTGGCATTAGGTGTCACCTTCGTATTGTTTGCCGGTATTGTCGCAGGTCACTTCGGTTTTACCGGTCCTCTGCCTGTACTGAATTTCATTCAGGATTTCGGACTTATCTTATTCGTGTTCTGTATCGGTCTGCAGGTCGGACCGGGTTTCTTCGAAAGTTTCCGAAAAGGGGGTGTTACGATGAACATGCTTGCCACAGGGATGGTATTCTTGAATATCATCGTCATGCTAGCTTGCTACTACTGTTTCTTCGACACATCCGACAAGAATAACCTTCCGATGATGGTTGGTACACTTTGCGGGGCCGTCACCAATACCCCCGGACTTGGTGCCGCCAACGAAGCTCTTAATGCAGCATATCCTCACGGAGGAGCTCCTCAGATTGCATCCGGTTATGCTTGTGCCTACCCTCTGGGAGTGCTCGGTATCATCGTCGCTTCGATTGCACTGAGATTTGTATGCAAAATAAAACTCAGCAAAGAGGAGGAAGACCTTGCAAGGGCTGAGGAGGAGAACCCTCACGCAAAACCTCATTTCATGCATCTGCAGGTGTCGAACTCTTATCTGTGCAGTAAAACGCTCAAACAGGTACACGAGTTTCTCAACCGTGACTTCGTGTGCTCACGTTTTCTGCACAACGGACATGTCAGCACTCCTAATCGCGACACAATCTTCAATATGGGCGACCAACTGTTCATCGTCTGCGCCGAAGATGACGCTGAAGCTATCGCTGCTTTCATCGGTCCGGTGATCAAGGTGGACTGGGAGAAACAAGATGAGCCGATGGTTTCAAAAAGGATTCTTGTCACACGCTCTTCTATGAACGGAAAAACTTTCGGACAACTACACTTCAGTTCTGTATACGGCGTCAACGTAACACGTATCACCCGGCAGGGCATGGATCTGTTTGCCAACCGTAACCTCAGTATGCAGGTGGGCGACCGTATCATGGTGGTAGGACCTGAAGATGCTGTCGACCGCGTGGCAAATATGATGGGGAACTCAATCAAACGTCTTAACGCACCCAACATCGGCACAATATTTATAGGTATCGTACTCGGTATCATCTTCGGAAGTATACCTGTGGCTATTCCGGGTATGCCTATGCCTCTGAAACTCGGTATTGCAGGCGGCCCACTGATTATAGCTATTCTCATCGGCCGCTACGGATATAAAGTGCATCTGGTAACATATACCACCACGAGTGCCAATATGATGCTGCGAGAAATTGGACTTGTACTGTTCCTTGCCAGCGTAGGCATCAAAGCGGGAGAAGGATTCGTGCAGACGGTCGTGGCAGGCGACGGACTGAAATATGTTTGGACAGGTTTTCTGATTACAGTGATACCCATTTTAATCATAGGTACGTTAGCACGACTCAAATATAAACTTAATTACTTTACATTGATCGGCATGGTTGCGGGTTCATACACGGATCCGCCGGCATTGGCTTATGCAAACTCTACATGCTCAAAGGATGCTCCTGCAGTGGGCTATTCTACAGTCTACCCTCTAGCCATGTTTCTCAGAATTCTCGCAGCACAGGTTATTA
>Ga0302260_1000169_pt1 | contig 12804 bp, 18 predicted proteins | sample II_Fen_E1_4_FD_194558 | JGI IMG/M metagenome (GOLD analysis project Ga0302260, IMG submission 194558) | Peat permafrost microbial communities from Stordalen Mire near Abisko, Sweden - II_Fen_E1_4 | ecosystem: Environmental > Terrestrial > Soil > Wetlands > Permafrost | place: Sweden: Abisko... | reverse complement strand
TACTGGGCGTATTCGGGGCACCGAATGGCCAGGGCCACACCTACCTAGCGTCCCGTCTCCAGTTAACAACATGGCTAGATAGCCTCGTTGGGCATAATGTCGGTGAGCTTAGGTCACCAAACCGCGAGGATATGGCTGGTTACGCCGGGTGGCTTTACCGCATAACAGCCATCGTTCCAGAAAACTCAGCGGGTACTCTGTTGGGCTATGCCATTAACGAAGGCCCGGACGTGGGTTATGGTCCAGTATTCGAAGTAGTAGGTTTGATTGAACCCTCGGCTGAGTTGCTTCTCCGTCAAACCACGAAAGGTTATTTCGGTATTCGCTCAATCATTGATCACCTGCCCGGTACCGGTAACGCCGTGCGACACGTTGTGAGTTTGATAGGTTTTGACATACAAACTGAAGATCCCCGCGACCCAAGTGTTTATCGTGCTCTTTTATTAAAAGGAAATGACGAGATGTCTATTAAAGAACAAACCCCCGAAGACCAGAACTTAAACGACCTGTTGGTAAAGATCGACGGGAATAACGTGTTGGACTTGCGTATGTTTGGTTCAAGATGTTGGATTCCCCGCATCGAGTTCGTGGTATCAGGCGACCGTGAACGGGATAATACGTTCGAAGATGTGGCCGATACCTTGGAGGAAACCTTTTCGTTGATAAACGGCAACGGGTTTACCCCTCACGCCAATTTGGAAAATGACACCGAGCTGCACACGGCCAACGCCATCATAACGGCAACGGCCTTTATTGCTGCACTGCGTAAAGAAAGTAAAGACCTGGTGATAGCCACACCGGCGCTGTCTATTTCGGTTACCACCGTGGAATTTGACCTTAATCCAAAAACCGTATAATCCTTCACTTTGGCGGTTACGGGTTAATCCCCGTAACCGTTTAACCCTATTTAATTTTTTGCACGCTTAGTTATTCCCCATGATGGAGAAAATAAATGACGATTGATAAGGCCTATTACAATAAGGTAATCCGTATACTGACCGAGCACAGTGTAAATGGCATAGAAGCCGACACTATCGCCACGACGCTCTCTACGTATATCCCTATGTTGTTTATCCCCGCCCACAAATGGGCTGACTTGGATTTGGACGATCACCCTGTAAATGCGGTTGCTGCAGCATGTATGGAGTATCTTGACACGATCCCAGAATTAAAGAAAGCCATTATTTACAAGATGCCGACGTCGAGTTGTGCGGTCACCACCTACGGGCAAAGGTATGTGCCTGGCACAGACTCGCCTGTGTACACCACCGGCGCGGACGGGTATACACATTGCCCGTACGTAGATTGGAAAGATAGTATTGCGGGCCCTCACGGTGAACGAGGTAACGTTGGCCACGAACCGGCCAACGGCAAGCAGCTTATTGATCCTGAATGGTTTACCCGTTTAGCGACCGTTGATTATGAATTGTTTACCCAATTAACCATTGAGTCTCATCCAGAACCGCCGGTCGTTATTACGATATCTACGAAATGGGACAACACGCCTCCAGGGATTGTGGTCGACAAGTTAAAACCCTTCTACGACGTAAAGCTTGCCGATTTTGCCAAAGACCCCGCTAATCCGCTATTGGCCGACGCGGTACGCAGCGTTATTAGCCAGGCCTTTGAAGAGATAAACCGAATGGGCCGCATGGAGTTGCGTTTTGAACACGTTATTGCCTACCACGTCCCTTCTGAGGCTAATCAGGTAGTCAGCTTCAAGTTCGTGGTATTGCCTTCTCGCAGAGGTTCCTGAATGAACATCTATTTAGTCGGTGGCGCGGTGAGAGATACCCTTTTAGGGTTAATCCCCAAAGACCGCGATTACGTCATCGTTGGGGCCACCAAGGACGATATCAATAGCCTTTTAGACAGTGGGTATCACTGGGTCGGTAAAGACTTTCCGGTGTTTATTGGACCCGATGGGTGTGAGTATGCTTTAGCCAGAACCGAACGCCGGACGGGTTTGGGTTACTACGGGTTTGATACGTATTCGGGGGCAGACGTCACCTTAGAGCAGGATTTGTCGCGTCGGGACCTTACCATCAACGCTATGGCGCTTGACGAGCAAGGAGCGGTGATCGATCCCTTTGGCGGGCAAGAAGACCTTACCAAGAAACGCCTACGCCACGTCTCGCTGGCGTTTACCGACGACCCGGTCAGAGTGTTGCGTTTGGCGAGGTTCTTAGCCCGTTTTGGGTCTACTTGGCAGGTGGCGGAAGAGACCCGCGGGTTGTGTGAGGTGATGCACGAAGAGGGGAGACTTAAAGAATTGGTGCCAGAACGGGTCTGGCAAGAAACCTGTAAAGCGCTAGCGGAACCCGAACCCTGGTTATTCTTCGAGCACCTAAGCCCTTTTGAGCTTTTCCCAGAACTTGATGGGTTAATCCATATTCCCCAGCCCGAGATCCACCACCCGGAGATTTGGACGTATGATCACGTCATGCTATCGCTCCAACAGGCCGTAACGCTTGGGTGCTCTACCGAAGCCCGGTTTGCCGTATTGGTACACGACTTTGGTAAAGTCATTTACAACACGCGTGGTAAACTTTATGGGCATGAAGAATACGGGGTGGCTATTGTCGAAGCGTTTTGTGAAAAGTGGAAAGTGCCTAACCGTTTCAAAGAGCTGGCGGTGCTGGTGACCTGTTACCACGGGGTGATCCATGGGGTGATAGGCAACGACACACTCGGTTGGGTAAACCCCAATAAAATCGTTAACCTTTTGATAAACACCGGTGCTTTACACAATCCAAACCGGTTTAAAGAGCTGTTGTTGGCCTGTGAAGCCGACGCTCGTGGCAGACGGTTCTTATCCGACCGGCCTTATCCGCAACGGCACTATTTAACCCATTGTCTGGAAGCGGTATTAGCACTCGATACCAAAGCGATCTCAGCGGACTGTCTTTCTAAAGGGATACCCGGTATTCAAATAGGGGAACGTATTCGAGCAGCCCGTATTCGAGCGGTTCGCCAAGTCCAGCACGCGTGGAAGGTGAATTCCCCGTCCTTATGCGCGAGTGAAAAGCAATAACCTACTTAACTAAGAGGTACGTGATGAGTAAAGATCTGTCACCCTATTTTAAAGCCATAGGCGAGTATGTGGCCCAAGACCCGTTATCTGAAACGTTACAAGTCCCGGCCGATAACGTCAGCCCCGATGACTTGGAGCTTTTGGACATCCCTGAACCGATAGAACCTACCGAGCCCGTTAACGAGTTGCCTTTGGAAGACGAAGGGCATTGTGACGGTTGCTGGCTATAAAGGAGTATCTCCGTGGGAAATGTGGTTGAAATTACCAAAGACGTCTTTATTAAAAACTTGAACCGTTTAGACGACTGTTCGGGTAACGTGCCCTTAGGGGCTTCAGAAGGGGGCTACGACGAAACCTCCGACGGCCTGGCGGTGTTATCACTGCCCGAGGTAGAAGACTGGGAGCATGCCAGGTACTTCTTACACGAGCGGTTCTGGGTGCCTTTACGGGACTTTTACGTGATCCGCCCCATTCGTACTGGGTTAGGCTCGAACATTTGCACCAAGAGCAAATGGTATTATTTCAAAGGTGTTACGCACTCAAGCTTGAATGCGGCCCAAAAGTTCCCTGACGTGCTCGCGTGTCAACTCTTTGGAGAACTGGGCAAAGTGGATGGGGTCTCGATTACCAAGGGCCTTGACTTTGATCTGTCCCGTCCGTTTGGGGACTTGGCCAAAATCTTTGAAGATCTGCGTGATGCGTTTAAGATCATCAACGCCTAACCCAACCCTTTCGTATAAGGCGGTAAGCTTATGGTAATAAAAAAGGAGTGTCGAGAGAAAGGGCTGTATTTGATCACCACACAGGAACGGGACTACGTCACCGACACGCTCGAGGTCGTTTATCTCGTGATCCACCCTGACGCTGAAGAGCACTTGGCCCAGCTCTACCCGTTTACCCCTGGTACACCCCATCCAGGTTTTCCTTACCTGATCATGCTAGAACTAAGTGATCTTTCGGAAACCCCGATCGCCGTGCTCCATCAGCGTCTTGTTGTCAATGAGGCCGTGGCAAAATTGGCTAAAGATCTCACCGAAATCAGGGAGGCTCCCGTTCCATGGCAAATAGCCGTGAAGTAAAAGTGGCCATAAAGAAAGCTCAAGCCGAGCTCCTTAAGCTTGCTGAGTGTGGGTGTGATCCTGAAGCGGATCACGGTAGAGCAGATGACATCCTTTGCGAGCTACTAACGATAATGGGCGCTGAAGACGTGGTAAAAGCCTTCAGTGCCGTTAATAAATATTACGGTTAATTCAAAAGGAAACGCCTAAGATGAATATCAAAGATGAAGATTACAAATCAGTCGTACTGTCCTTGTTTGACGCAGGCAGCGACGTGGTGGTGTCAGCGGTAAATGACGATGTCGTGACGATTGCCGGCACCGCCGCATTAACCCATATCCGTTTTAGCACCAAGTTACCGGTGGTTGGCACGGTGTACGTGGTGGGTGAAGACGGTGAGCTGCTTGCTAAAGTTACCGAAAAACCCAAAGAAAAGAAGCTCAACCCGCCCCGTAGTGCGCTGCGTGATCTGGGCTATCGCGACTAACTATGGTGTAAAGCGCCAGGGTGTATTACCCTGGCGCTTATGCCCTTAAAAGGACGGGTTATGACAACTATCGTGTTAGGCTATCAACCCCGGTGTTTGATCGCTGATCGGTTGGTGGTAAAAACGTTGACCAATAAAAATACCAAGATCCGCAAAGTCGGCTCGGTGATGGAAGCCAAAATCCAGGTCACCGAAGATCGCCACTTCGCCTACGTCTTTGACTTTGAACAGCGCCCGGGGGTCATCCCGTTGGTGCTTAACTATTTGACCCGGTTTGAGAATGGGTCTTTGGGGGATGACGAGGTGTTGGACATCCCTAAAGCCTTATTAGGGGAACTAAGTGGGGATCTGTTCGTGCTGTCTAAAAAGCACAACTATTGTCTTAACCTTAAGCCCGGTGTCAACGTTATAACGATCGTAGAGCTTCAGCGCACCAACGAAGACGACGTGCCCAATCGGATCTCTGAAGCCCTAGGCCTGACTGGCTTAGAAGTTTTTGAGGCGATACGGCGCAGTGATGCCCACTTGATGTCAGGGGGGTACGACGTGATCTACCCTAAAGACTTGGTGGCAATCCCGAAAGCTAAGCGGGTGAAGGCATGATTATCATTAAACACGGTGAAGTGCTGGTGAGCCACTCGACGTTAAGCGGGTGTCCCACCTATGAGCCGGTAACGGTGATGCTCGGGGTGGTTGATGAGGTTAATAAGGTGCTTCTCCTTCTCTCCTCTGACTCCCTACGTGGTGAGCTCCACCCGGTGACCCGGGCGGTAGCGTTAGCGGAAGACGGTAGGTTATCGAGTCTAACGATTAACTACGACCGGTTGATAGAAAACCACCTGCCGGTGCTCTACGACGAGCTCTACGTGATGTGCTCGCCCAGTGAACGCTTAACCGCAAACTTCCTTACGGCGTATCTTAATAAAGGTAACACCGTCAAGGCGTTGTGCGAGGTACTACACGCCCAAGGGGCGATCGGTTTTACGTTCTTTCGGTTAGACGCGCTTAAAAAGCAGTTAGCCGACGCCGAGTTGGTAACCCTTAATACTAAACTTCATACGGAATAAAAAAAAAGATGTCAGTATCTATTGGTGTAAAAGAAACCTTTCGTAAACTGGCCCGAATCGTGGTGATCGACGACGTGCTTGATCACCCTAATGCCGACAAGCTTTCGCTGGCGATCGTTGGGGGCTGGCAAGTGTGCATTTTGTTAAACGAATACAAAAAAGGCGATAAGGCGCTGTATTGTGAGATCGACGCGTTGGTACCCACGTTATTGCCGGAGTTTGCCTTCTTGGAAGAACGCGGGGATAACTTAAAAGAGTTCAACGAACAAACATATTGTCGCATCAAAACGATTAAATTGCGTAAAGAACTCTCCCAAGGTTTATTGGTGCCTATCCCTGCCGAATACCAACATTTACCACCCGAGACCAACCTGACCGAAGAACTGGGGATCTTGAAACACGAAAAGGTTTCAGAGGTTAACGTCACCGCGAAAGCACTTAAGAACCTGGGGTGGTTTCGCCGCTTTGCGTATTGGTTGCTCGGCCCTGAACCGGAAGGGTTGCCTTGGCCGGGGTTCTTAAACAAGTCAGAAGAAAACCGGGTACAAAACACGTCTTCTCAATATGCCCGGGCGGTAGCCGCAGAAGAAGAGTTTGAGGTCTCATATAAGCTCGACGGGGAATCGCTTACGGTTTACGCTTTCTCGGCTGAAGACGGGCTTAAAACGGGCGTATGCTCTAGGAATACGGAAATCACCCAAGAAGACGTCACGTACTCCTTTGGGTGGGCCTTACGCCGCTTTGTCGCCAAGCTCTTATTGCGTAACCGTCGGGCTATTCAGTGCCATAAACCCGTTTGGCCTACCACCCCAGACATCGGTTGGAAAGCCCGTCTAAAAGAATTTTGGGTGTTAAACCACGATGCGGTGTCCTTTAACGTTGGTCTACCGAAATGGGAACGCGTCGTACGGGCTGACTCGAATTACTTTTTAGCCTTTGCGTTAAAGAATGGGTTACTAGACAAACTGCGTAACGAGTTTTTAAAATTCGGGTTAGCCTATACTCTTCAAGGGGAACTGATTGGGCCGGGGATTCAAGGTAACTACGAAGGGGTAAAAGCCCTTAGCTACTACGTCTATCGGGTGTATTTGGATGGGAATACGGTACTCGCCCCACCAGAAGCGAGGGCTGTGTGTGCCATGCTTGGGGTTTCTTATATCCCGTTGGTAAGCGAATGTGCCAAACTCCCACCGACGATCAAAGACGTGTTAAAGCTTGCCGAAGGGAAGCGAGCACTTGCTAAAGGTGGGTCCCGCGAAGGGGTAGTGTGCAAATCCTTAACCCGTAACTTCTCTTTTAAGGTGGTCTCCAACAAATATTTGCTTAACGAGGAATAAACGATGGCCTGGTCCAAACGTCACGCCAAACGCCGGTATAGCTGGTTGTATGCCCAACGCAAACGAATCCCGCAGTGGGACTATTGGGATAATGGGTTGTACTACCAGCGTCTTATCACCGATTATACGGGAGCAGAATACCTTGCCGGGTCACTCGCCCGTTCCAAGCTAATGACAATACCGGTTTCACCGCCCAGGCCTCACGGTTGCGGTAAGTGTAAAGATTGTCACTGCGCGGCATAAACACGGTCGGGAAGAGGAAGGGCCTTAGCCCTTCCTCTTCCCTTTATTTTTTTTTGTTTAAAATTCAAATGATATAGAACGCCTCACGCCTATTTAAAGGTAAACCTATGTTAGAAATGATGACTGCTACCAAGAAATCCAGTGTTGCAACGCCCAAGGTGGTGACCTTACTGAGTTCACTTGGGACGATGAAAGCCCCCTCTTACCCTGCGCCTACGTTCTTAATTGGTCGAATCATTTACATTATGCCCCCGATCCAAACCCCGTACGGCGACGGATTAATGAAAACCTTTAATTTGGATACGAAAGCCTGGGGAACAGTTGGCCCGGGTGGGACTAATTATACCTACTCGGCAGTGTCGGTAGCCCAGTTCTCTGGGCAAACAATGGCGTTTTTTCATGCCGGAGAACATCAATATACCTCGAACGGCAGTACTGCATTCGCACTGGAGTGCCGGTACATCAAAACAGATGGAAACGGTTTAGGGAAACCGACCTCTCCCAATACGACCGCTACCGGCCATTTCAGTATGGCCACCAACACCAATACCAACGCGGTCTACAAGTTTGGCGGATACCCATTTGCTAACTACGGTATGGAGATCTATGACCCTAGCACCGGAGTCTGGACAACTGGCGCTGTTGCCGGCACGAGTAACGATCGGCGGGAACACGGGCTGTGTTACTACAACGGAAAGGTATATGTGGTAGGTGGGTTAAATACTGCCAGTGCTGAGCAAGCTTCTATTCTGGAGTATACCATTTCGACTAATACCTGGAACGTACTCCCTGGCAGCAGTTTATTAGCGCTACAGATGCCTAACCCGGTCGTGCTTAATGGGGCTATTTACGTCTTCGGTGGGTATCGCAGTGGTTGGCACGCAGATCTCTTAAAATACGACCTTACGACGGGTATCACTACGGTGGTGACGTTGTCACTCACCCTCCCCGCTATAGCAGCCCCTTGTGTGGTTACCGATGGGACGTTAATCTACGTTTACGAACCGGCGAGTGGGAAAATGTGGTCCATCGCTGTTTAAGGAATAAAGAATATGTTAGAAATGATGCTAGGCCATAAAGCCGCCCCGACGCCGATACCGGGGAGTGCTACGTTACTGTTTTCCTATGCCCGTAACGGGACTCAAACTGCTGGATACTACGGGCGGGTGGCGGCTACCGATTTGATCACTGGCCCTGCGCTGTCAACCTTAGTCGGGTTAACGTCTGGGGTTGCAATAAATTCGAGTGCTGGTTGGTTAAAGTTTTTATGTGATGGAAAGACCCTATTCATCGCTCAGATGTCTTTTAAAAATCAACTGTCGTGGACACAAGCCCAAGCATCAATCAAAACGGTGCAAATAGGTGGTCACACCTACAAGTGCCGGTTAATTAACGGAATTATCGTGGGATCGGCCAATACGATCGTCGGAACTGAATGGAACCGGTTGATCTATTCGGTCACCACTGCCACCACGGTGGCCGAGTGTGAGATCACGGGAAGTACAAAGTGGGATAGCTTCACCTACACCGATATGGGTATTGTCCCCTCAGGCGGCGGCGGTGCCACGTTGTGTACCGAATACTATCATGACGCTCAACCTCCAACGAATACCCAAGGTACCTTTAGGGGCGGCGGTACCGCCCCTAATCCAGTTGATTACGTGGGCGGCACGTTGTTGGCCTCTTCGGGTAGTGCGTTTGGCTGGCGGCCGGTACTAGAATTGGTCTCTTAAAAAGGTATAGATTATGTTGGAAATGATGACGGCTGCCCGTGCACACAGTTTAAACGGCCCAAAGCTCACCACGTTATTATCCAGTGCTGGTACGATGAAAGTAGCAGGCAGGCAACCTTTGATGTGGATGTTTGGCGATACGATCTATATCGGCCAACCTACCCAAACCACCCCGGGGACTACCCGGCGCTTACAAGATCCTTATACCGGCGCAGCACGGATCCTTTGGGGTAGTGGTCGGTCTTACCCCTTGAATGCGGCAAACGCGTGATAACACTCAATAGGTAAAAAAGATGCTAGAAATGATGACGGCCGCGCAGTTACCCAAACCCACTGGCCCGGGCACCGTAAACTTGTTATCCAGCGCAGGCACGATGAAGGTGAGCACTGATCAGGCGTTGGCGTGGATGATCGGCAGAACGATCTATATCGGCCAACCCCAACAAACCACGGCGGGTAACACCCCGGTAACCTTTAATTTGGATACGAAGATCTGGGGTAGCCTCGCGGGTAACGGCTATAATTATTCCCAATCGGCGGTGGCCGTGGGGGCGGTGTCGGGTGCGTCACAAGCCTTTATCCACTCGGGTTACCGGCAACCTGCACCCAATGGAACTTCCGTTATTGTCAACAGTTTCTTTTCGATAACGCCCCAGGGGATATATACCACTAAAACTGCCGCGCCTACCACCGTATCCACCACGGCGTTTGCCATGGCGGGGCCTGATAATTTTGGTAAGTTGGGCAAATGGGGTGGGTATCCTTTCGGGAATGTGGGGATGCAGCTTTACAACTTGGCTGACGATACCTGGTCCACCAGTTCCGCACCGGGGACTGCTAACGAACGCCGTTTACACGGCATGACCTATTACAACCGCAACTTTTATATCATCGGCGGAATTGGAAATCCTTATGCCTTCCCCACCAGTATTTTAGTGTGGTCAAACGCCACCGGTGCATGGACGACGATCGTGGGCAGTTCGCTCAACGCGCTGGCGTATATTTCCCCGGTGGTGATCAACGGGTTTATCTATATCTTTGGGGGTTTTACGATCAATAACGTCTGGACTAATACCTTGTTAAAATACGATATTGCCAACAACGTCTGGTATACGGTGGCATTGTCGTTAACCCTGCCTAATATCGCCAGTCCATGCGTCGTTTCAGACGGGACGTTACTTTACGTTTACGAACCGTCCTCGGGCAAGCTCTGGTCGATTGCCGTTTAAGGTTATTAAGGTAAGAATATGTTAGAAATGATGCTTGCAGGAAAACTTACCCCACCCGTTACCCCCGGTCAAGTAGAATACAAAGTCGCCGGAGTGTATTCGTGGATAGTACCAGAAAACGTATCACAGATCTCAGCCGTCGCCATTGGTACAGGCAGCCAGACCGTGGTCATTTCCGGGGCCGCACACTATGGCCAAGGGGGCGCCCTACGATGGTTAAATAATATCCCCGTAACCCCCGGGGAAACCTTGACGATAACCGTCACCGCCCCCAGCGCCGTACTTACGGGTCAAAGCGTTAACGCCAGTCCAACACAATACCCCGGGGGTAATACCTCAATAAAACGAGGGTCAGCCGTTTTGTTACAAGCCGCTGGGGGACAAACGTCAACGGGTGGAAAAACCGCCCAAGCAGCAGCTTGCGTTAACGGCTCAGGAGGTTTAGGGGGGTTCTACGCCGGGGGCTCTAGCAGCGGCTGGCCGGGTGGAGGGACTGGGGGGTACTACGCGGATGGCGGCGGTACCACATCAAGTGATTCTTCTGCTGGGATCGCTGGGACCATCACCTCCGCTGGCGTGGGGTCAAATGGCACGGGTGCTTCCCTTTATGGCTCAAACGTGACAGGAACCAAATACGGTTATGGAGGTGGGGCATCCCAAGCGCAAACAACCCCTTATTATTGTACCTATAATGCACCCGGCATCGGGGCGGTACGGATTATCTGGGGCACTAATCGGTCTTATCCAACCGCCGCGGCAAATGTATGAACAGGGCTAGAGGCCACACTTTATGTTAGAGATGATGACAGCGGTTCAGCACACCTTGATACCACCAGGACAAGCTGAGTACACGACCCCAGGCACCTATTCGTGGGTGGTGCCGGCAAACGTCACGTTGCTCTCTGCGGTGTGTATCGGTGGAGGCTCTGCGGCGGCCTGGCAAGGCTCGTCTTTCTATTCAGGCCAAGGAGGCGCCCTTCGGTGGATCAATTCGATTCCGGTGACGCCGGGCGAAACCTTGACCGTCGTAGTCTCGGCCGTCCCTACAGTGACCAGCGCATACACCACCAGTAACTTCATCGGCGTGCCGGGTGGGTCGACAACCCTTAAACGGGGTTCTACGGTGTTGTTACAAGCCCAAGGTGGCTTGGGTTACGGATCGGGGGCCACACCGCCTGTGTCGATTAACGGGTCTGGGGGTAACGGCGGGGCAATCTATTCGCTGGCCACGACGACTAACGCCGTAGGGGGATCGGGCGCAGGGGGCTATTACGGTAATGGGGCGAGCGGGCCTAATGGCACGGCGGCAACCGACACGTCTGCCGGGGCAAGTGGCGCGACGAACACCTACGCGCAATACCGCTCAGGCAATAACGGCGGTGGGGCGTCGTTATACGGATCTAACGTCACCGGAACCAAATATGGCGGTGGCGCGGGGATTACCCAAAATACCGGCAGTGGTTTAGGGTCTTACCAAAATACCCCAGGAAAAGGGGCTTGTCGCTTGATGTGGGGTAGCGGGCGGTCTTACCCTACCGCTGCCGTCAGCGTATAAAGGAGAAATGGTGTGCTAGAGATGATGATAACCCAAAAAGGGAATGGTGCCAAGCCTCTTTTTGGGTATAATTTTGATACCCTTACTTCCACGGGCACTGTCACCGCGACCAATTCAGATTCCTCGAACCATCACGCCCTTGGAACGACGTACGCGCTTTCTGGATACACGTATGGCGCCAACATGGCGACCAGTATTACCAACGCCGTGACGGGCGGTACGGCCACCTTGAATGCAGGGGATTTCGCGTTTGAATTTATGTTTTTGAGTATGATGGCAGGTGAATCTGGAAATACCAGTATTTTTCACATTGGTACCTTCAAAGTGCAATTTACCGTTACCACTCAAAGCCCGTGGTACGGCCGGCTCATTATCACCACCCCTGACGGACTTTATTACATCATTAACGTGTTGCGCTCTGATCTTTCAACAGGGTGGCGCCACCTTGCGTTTGTCCGTAGTGCTGGAGTCCTTAAGGTTTATCTGGATGGGGTAGAACAACAGATGACCCAATCGACAACTATCAGTTACGCTTTAGGGGGTATCCCTTATCCGTATAATTTAGGTAACGTTAGTTCGTTGGTCTGGCGTGATGCTACTACCTCGGCGGGTTTTTATATAACCGAATTTGCTCTTTATAACTATTCCAAATACACACAAAATTTCACGCCCAAGTGGCCTTTTGTATAACTTTAGCATAACAAAATAAAACCAAGGGAGACCCCTTGGTTTTATGCCCTTGTAATTTGAAACCTACATCACTACTCAGTATTATCGTACTAAAACGATAAACCTTATACTCCTTTGTGGGACAATGGCTATGCACGTACTTTATCTTGATGTTTCGGAGGTGTTCTTACCGTTGTGCAAACGCTTTATGGACCCCTCAGAAGAACTCTACGCAGGGTTGCTGCGCGACGTGGGGCGTCTAGCCTTACAACAACACCACGCCGTGACGTGTTATCCTCCTCTTGGAGACGACTTCTTTGGGTGGTGGCTACAAGGGGTGATCGAACGCTGGTGTTTGTTCACCCAACCGGAGCACGAGGCGGTACGTCTCC
>Ga0302260_1000166_pt1 | contig 12913 bp, 8 predicted proteins | sample II_Fen_E1_4_FD_194558 | JGI IMG/M metagenome (GOLD analysis project Ga0302260, IMG submission 194558) | Peat permafrost microbial communities from Stordalen Mire near Abisko, Sweden - II_Fen_E1_4 | ecosystem: Environmental > Terrestrial > Soil > Wetlands > Permafrost | place: Sweden: Abisko... | reverse complement strand
GGCCTCGTGGATCGAGCGCACGGAGCGGGACGTCGCGGGCGACGACGTGTCCGCCCTGGCGAACGTCACCCGTCGGCCGGCCGGCACCTCGTCGGCCACCGGCAGCAGCGGGGCGGGCGACGAGCAGGCCGACGACGAGGCCGACGGGCCGAGCCTGCGGCCGCCGCGGCCGCGCATCGTGCGCGCGCCCGTGCTGCTCCGCCCTGTCACGCTGCGGGGCCGCGGCACCGGCGAGGCGGACTACGAGCTGCTTCTCGAGCCCACCCTCGAGGTGAACCCGGTGCTGGCCCGCGCGCTGCGCGGCCGCGGCGCCCTGCTCGACCCCGAAGCCGTCGCCCGCGGCACGTTCACCCCCGCAGGCTTCGACCCGCGCGGGGCGCTGAGCCGGCTGACCTCGCTCGGGGAGGCGGTGCTCGAGGGCTTCGTCATGTCCGACCGCGTCGTCGTGGGCACGTTCGTGCACCCCGGCCAGGTGCTGGTGGACGACCTCGACGCGCTCGCGGGCACGGTGGAGCGCCACGAGGTGCTGGCCGCGCTGGCCGGCGTCGAGTCCGCCCGGGCCGAGCTGGCGCAGCCGTTGCCCGGGCCGCTGGTCGGCGACCGCGACCCGCGGATCGACCGTGGCGTGGGCGACCTCGACCCCGACTCCCAGCGCGTGCTCGACCTCGTCGCCGCGGGCCGGCACCTGTTCGTCGACGCGCCCGCGGGCACCGACGTCACCGGGACGCTGGCGGCGATGGTGGCCGACGCTGCCGCGGACGGCCGCACGGTGCTCTACGTGCCCGGCCACCGCCGCGCCGCGATCGCCCTGACCGAACGGCTGACCGAGCTGGGCGTCGGGGACCTGCTGCTGGACATCGCGCCCGACGCCGGCTGGCGATCGGCGGTGTCCCGCCGACTGCTCGGGGCGATGACCCTCGAACCCGACTCCGTGGACGTGGCCGCCGTGGAGGGGCTGCGCAGCTCGCTGGTCGAGCACCGGGAGGCGCTGCGCGGCTACGTGCGCGGACTGCATGCGCGCCGCCAGCCGTGGGGGGTGTCCGCCTACGACGCGCTGCAGCACCTGGCGCGGCTGACCTCCGCCCGGCCCGCCCCTGCCACCACGGTCCGGCTGGCCCCCGACGTCGCCCGGGTGCTCGACGAGCCGGCCCGCGACGAGCTGGCCGCCGACCTGCAGCGCGCCGGCGAGCTCGGCGCGTTCACCGTGCGCCCGCAGGACACCTGCTGGTACGGCGCGGACGTGCGCACCGACGCCGACGCCCGCGTGCTGCAGCGGCGCCTCGAGCGACTGCTCGACTCCACCCTCCCGGCACTCGTCGAGCGGGCCAACCAGGTGGCGGGCGAGACCGGGCTGACCCCGCCGGAGAGCCTGGCGGCCTGGGCGGAGCAGCTGCGGATGCTCGACGAGATCCGCGCCTCGCTCGACCTGTTCCAGCCGATGGTCTTCGAGCGCACCGCCGCCGACCTGGTGGCGGCGACGGCGACGAAGGAGTGGCGCGAGCGCCACGGCGTCGAGATGGGCCACGGGGTGCGGCGCCGGCTGCGCCGGCAGGCGCGGGACATGGTGCGGCCCGGTCGCCCGGTCGGCGACCTGCACGCCGCGCTGATCGACGTGCAGCGCCGACGCGACCTGTGGCAGACCCATTGCCCCGGTGGCGGCTGGCCACGCCTGCCGGACGGCCTGGAGGCCGTGGAGGCCGAGCACGCCGCCGTCCGCGCCGACCTGGACGCGCTGGACCAGGCGCTCGCCAGCACCCCGGCCGGTGGCCGGCTGGACCGGATGCCGCTGCCCGCGCTCGTCGACAGGCTGACCCGACTGCGCGCCGACTCCGCCGCGCTGGACGCCCTGCCCGCCCGGACCACGATGCTGCGCCGGCTGCGCGCCGCCGGGCTGGGCGAGCTGGTGGACGACCTGACTGCCCGCCGCACCACCCCGACGCTGGCCCGGGCCGAGCTCGAGCTCGCGTGGTGGAGCACCGTCTTCGAGCAGATCCTGCTCACCGACCCGGCGCTGGGCGGCTACGACGGTGCCACGCTGGAGCTGCTGTCCAGCCGGTACGCGGACCTGGACCGCGCGCACGTCGCCAGCCTGGCCGCCCCCGCGCGCAGCGCAGCGGTGCGCTCCATGTCGACCGCGCTCCGCCAGCACCGTGAGCAGGCCGAGGCGTTGTTCGGCGAGCTCGTCGAGGACCGGCTGGCCTCCCTGCGCGACGCCGTGGTGCGCTACCCGGACGTCGCCCGCCGGCTGCGCCCGGTGCTGGCCGCGAGCCCGATGCTGGTGCCGCAGGTGCTGCCGCCCACGCGGACGGTCGACCTCGTGGTGCTGGACGCCGCAGCGCACCTGCCGGTGGAGATCGCGCTGGCTGCGCTGGCCCGTGGTCGTCAGGTGGTGGTGATCGGGGACCCGCGGTGCGCCTCCGGCACTGCCGTGCGTGAGCTGTCGGCCGTGCTGCCGCGCGTCGCGCTGCGCGGCGACGCCAGCCGGCGCGACCCGTGGTTGACCGCGTTCCTCGTCGGGCACGGCTACGCCGGCGCGCTGCAGAGCGTGCCGCTGCCGGACTCGGCGCCGCTGGTGCGCCTGGAGCGCGTGGACGGCACGGGTCTGCCGGGTGTCGAGTCCGGCATCGTCGACTCGCCGCGCGAAGCGGTGGACCGCGTCGTCGAGCTGGTGCTCGAGCACGCCCTCACGCATCCCGACGAGTCGCTCGCCGTGGTCACCGTCACCCCGCGGCACGCCGACGTGATCCGCGACGTCGTGCTCAGCGAGGCTCGGGACAACCCCGCGCTGGCCGCGTTCTTCGACTCCGGCCGGGCGGACCCGTTCGTCGTGGTCGACCTGCCGCACATCGCCGGGCTTCGCCGGGACGCCGTGCTGCTCAGCCTGGGCCTCGGGCGGACGCCGCACCGGCGCGTGCTGCACTCGTTCGGCGCCATCAGCGGCCCCGGTGGCGAGGCGCTGCTGCTCGATGCGCTCGGCTCCACAGGGCACCGCCTCACCGTCGTCACCTGCTTCGGCGCCGACGACCTCGACCCGCACCGGCTGCGCGGCGCTGGGCCTCGGCTGTTGGCCGACCTGCTGGACTTCGCCGAGCGCCGGGGTGCGGGCGACGTCGACCCGTTGGCCGTGCGCGCCTCGGACCAGGCCGAGGGCGACGACGAGCCGGGCGCGGACCCGGCATCGCGCGTCGCTCCCGCCACCGGCGTGGTGGCTGCGACGGCGCCGGCGACGGCTGCGGCCGCGGTGGTCGCGGACGTGCCCCGCGAGCCGGACCGTCTGGTGCTCGACCTGGCCGAGCGGCTCTGGCAGCACGGGCTCGTCGTCGAGGTCGACTACGGCCTGGCCGGTGGCGTGCACGTGCCGCTGGCTGTCGGCCACCCGGCCGCGCCCGACCGGCTGCTCGTCGCCGTGCTCATCGACGACGCCGCGTACGTCGACGAGCCGAGCGTGCGCGTGCGCGACCGGCTGGTGCCCGAGCGGCTGGAGCGGCTGGGCTGGCGCGTGCTGCGGGTGTGGTCCGCGGCGGCCTTCCTCGACCCCCAGGCGGAGGTCGACCGGATCCGCCGCGCGGTGCAGGCCGCGCTGCCGACGGCGCCCGCCGCGCTGCCGACCTCGCCGCGGGTCGCCCCCCGGCTGACCCTGCCCGACGACGAGCACGACGATGTCGCGCCGCCCACGTCCGCGAAGCGGCCCGTGGCAGCGCGGCCGGCCGTGCCCGCGCCGCCGACCCGGTCCGCTCCGCAGCCGAGGGCCGCGGCCCCGAAGGTTGCGGCATCGCCGGCGTCGGACGCCACCCCCAGCGAGCCCACCGAGCCCACCGAGCCCACCGAGCCCACCGAGCCGGAGCAGCGGCTCGTCCACGGCATCGACGCGGTGGAGCCGGACCCGACGCGTGCCCCGCAGGAGGTCGAGGACGTAGCGCCGGCCCTGCAGGTGATGGAGGACGAGACGTCGGCGCCGCTCGACGCGGTGACCGTCGCGCCCGACCCGGTCGTCGTCCACGAGCTGCCACCGGCGGCGTCGGCCACGCACGGCAAGCTGCGCCGCGGTCGGAAGGCCGGCCGGGGCGGACGGCCGACGATGCCCGCCGTCGAGACGGCGTCGCGCGAGTCGGTGCACCCGATTCCCGGTCCGGCCGACCCGGCGCCCGTCGGCTCGGCACCGGTGACCTCCGCGCCCGTCGCCTCGGCGCCGAGCGCGCCGGCGCGGGAGGGTGCCTGGCCGATGCTGTCGGTGCCGATCCCCGTGGTCACGCCGTCGTCGTCCCCGCGGCCTCCGACGGCACCGGTCCGGGTGGCGTCGGGCGTGCAGCGGACCGTCAACCGGCCGCGCACGGCGGGTGTCCAGCTCTCCCTGGCCGTGCCGGCGAGCGCCCGTCCGGACGTGCGGCGTGGTCTGCCGATCGGCGCCTACTCCGACGACCAGCTGGACGAGATGGTCGCCTGGCTGCAGTCGGACGGCCAGGACCGCACGCGGGACGAGCTGGCCGACCTGCTCCGCGAGGAGCTCGGGCTGACCCGCCGCAACCACCGCGTCGACACGACGATCCGCGCCGCCATCACCCGCGCACTGTCCTGACCCCGCGCGCCGGCAGCGGGCCCGGGTGCGATGATCGCGCGGTGAACGGGCACGACGACCGGCCGCCGCGCCGGCCACGCCGCCGCTCGGTGCGACCCGCCGGGACGGTCGGCGGCGACGACGGCGTGCTGCGCTCGTCGCTCCCCGCGCCAGGACTGCAGGACGAGCACGACGCGCGGGGTGCGCAGAACGCGTCGGACGCGCAGAACCCGCCGGACGCGGAGAACGCGCCGGACGCGGGTCCCGCCGCCCCGCCGCCCTCCGCGAGCCCGGTCGCGCCGCCCGCAGCAGCGCCGCCCGCGCGCGCCCCGGACGACCTGGACGTCGGCTGGGGCGCCGCGGTCGACGACTCCAACGACGAGCGCCTGACCCGCGAGAAGCCCCCGCACTGGTAGGGCACCGCCGGGCTCAGGGGGCGCCCTACCCAGGGCTCAGGGGCCGACGTACCCGGGCTAGGGGGCGACGTACCCCGCGGCGCGGAACAGCTCGTACCACTCGGCACGGGTCAGCGGCAGGTCGGAGCCAAGGGCCGCGCCCGCGACCCGCGCGGCGTTGGTGGTGCCGAGCACCACCTGCATGCGGGCCGGATGCCGGGTGATCCAGGCCGTGGCGATCGCGATCGGCGGCACCTGATAGGCCGCCGCCAGACGCGAGATCACGGCGTTGAGCTCGGGGTATTCGGGCGAGTCGAGGAACGTGCCGGTGAAGAACCCGGCCTGGAACGGCGACCACGCCTGGACGGTGATGTCGTGCAGCCGGCAGTAGTCCAGCACGCCCTGGTCGCGGACCACCGACTGGTCCAGCGCCTGCATGTTCGCCGCGGCGCCCTGGGCGACCATCGGCGCGTGGGTGATCGAGAGCTGGAGCTGGTTGGCGACGAGCGGCTGGCTGACGTGGCGGCGCAGCAGCTCGATCTGGCCCGGGGTGTGGTTCGAGACGCCGAAGGCCCGGACCTTGCCCGCCGCGGACAGCTCGTCGAAGGCTCGCGCCACCTCGTCCGGCTCCACCAGGGCGTCGGGCCGGTGCAGCAGCAGGATGTCGACGTAGTCGGTTCCCAGGGCGGCCAGCGAGCCGTTCACCGACTCGATGATGTGCGCGGAGGAGAAGTCGAAGTACGGCCCCTCGCGCACGATTCCGCACTTGGTCTGGATGATCGTCGCCTCGCGCTCGGACGGGGTCAGCCCCACCGCCTCCGCGAACCGGCGCTCGCACCCGTGCAGCTCGTTCCCGTAGACGTCGGCGTGGTCGACGAACGTGATTCCCGCGTCGCGGGCGGTGTGCACGAGCTCGCGCACGGCATCGTCGGACATGTCCGCGATGCGCATCATGCCGAGCACCACGTTGGGGACGACCATGTCCGTGCCGGGCAGGGTGAAGGTCTTCATGACGGGTCTCCTCGGCGAGGGGCGTCCCGTCGGGCGACGGGACGAAGGTGCGACGCGACGAAGGTGCGACGCGACGAAGGTGCGACGCGACGAAGGTGCGACGCGACGAAGGTGCGACGCGACGGGGGTGCGACGCAACCGGGTGATGCGGCGGGACTAGGCGGCGGACAGCCGCTCGACCTCGTCGGGGGTGAGGACCAGGTCGACAGCGCGCACCGAGTCCTGGATGCTCTCGGGCCGGGAAGCGCCCGGGATGGGGACGACGACGGGCGCCAGGGCGAGCTCCCACGCCAGCGCCACCTGCTGGCCGCTCACCTCGTGGACGCGGGCGACCTGCTCGAAGGCCGCGTGGCGCGCGCCGAGCTGGGCCGCGTTCGCGATGCCGCCCAGCGGGCTCCACGGCAGGAACGCGATGCCGAGCCGCGCGCAGTGCTCGAGCTCACCCTGGCTGGACCGGAACCGGGGGGAGAACTGGTTCTGCACCGACACCAGACGTCCGCAGAGCACCGCCATGGCCAGGTCGATCTGCTCGACGTTCGCGTTCGAGACGCCGGCCATGACGATCACACCCTCGTCGAGCAGCTCGGCCAGCGCGCCGACGGAGTCGGCGTAGGGCACCGCCGGGTCGGGCCGGTGGAACTGGTAGAGGCCGATCGCGTCGACGCCGAGGCGCTGCGCGGAGGCCTTGGCCGCCGCCTTGAGGTAGGCGGGGTCGCCGTTCTGCGTCCACGAGCCGTCGCCGGGGCGCAGGTGACCGCCCTTCGTCGCGACGAGCACCTCGTCGGCGCCCGGGCCGTAGGTGCGCAACGCGCGGGCGATCAGCTTCTCGCTGTGCCCGACCTCGCCGGCGTCGCGGTGGTAGGCGTCGGCGGTGTCGATCAGCGTCACGCCGGCGTCGAGCGCGGCGTGGATGGTGGCCACGGAGCGCGCCTCGTCGGGGCGGCCCTCGATGGACATCGGCATCGCGCCGAGCCCGATCGCGCTGACCTGTCGACCGCCGACGGTGCGGTGCTGCATGGGATGTCCTCGCTTCGCTCGTGGGCCGGTCGACGAGAACCGGTGCACTCGACCCTAGGAGGGACTAACCTAGAAGTCCAACAACTGTCAGTAATGCGATTCATGATCCGAGGTGCTTAATGGACCTGCGACAGATGGAGTACATCGTCGCGCTGGCAGACGAGCGGCAGTTCACGCGCGCCGCCGCGGTGACGGGGGTGTCGCAGTCGGGACTGTCCGCAGCCATCCGCAGCCTCGAGGTCGAGCTCGAGACCGAGCTGTTCACCCGGACGACGCGCCGCGTGGAGCCGACCGTGGCGGGCCTGGCCCTGCTGCCGTTCGCCCGCACCATGCTGGCGCAGGCGACGGGCGCTCGTGACGCGGTCGTCCGAGCGACGCACGCGATCTCCGGGACCCTCGACATCGGCGCGGAGCAGTGCCTTGGTGTCGTCGACGTGCCCGCCCTGCTGGAGCGGTTCCACCGCCGCTTTCCGCAGGTGGAGATCCGCTTCACGCAGGCGGGCTCCCACGAGCTGCTCGCCCTGCTGCGCGAGGGCGAGCTCGATGTGGCCTTCGTCGCGACGACCGACCACCTGGGTTCGCTGTCCCAGCGCGTGCTGGGCAGCGAGCCCCTGGTGCTGGTGTGCCCGCCCGAGCACCCCCTGGCCGAGCGCCCGCACCTGGAGTGGCGCGACCTGGCGGACCAGGACTTCATCGACTTCCACGCCTCCTGGGGGGTGCGGCCGCTCAACGACTCCGCGTGCGAGATGTACGGCGTGCGCCGACAAGCCGCAGGCCGCTCGGCTGGTCCGCGTGGCCCTCCCCGAGGACCAGGCTCCCCGATGGGTCGTCTCCGTCGTCACCGGGGCCCAGGGCCGCGCCGCCCCGCTGGCGTCCCACCTGCTCGAGCTCCTCGAGGACGCGGCGTCCTGTCGCACCGTGGCCCATCCGGGCCGAGCCTCGACGCCGGGCGCGCCGCCCGCAGCGAAGACGCCGCCCGCGGCGAAGACGCCGCCCGCGGCGAGAACGACGCCCCGGGCCCCGGGCGACATGGCCCCCGCCGGCGCGTCGCAGGCGAGCGCGACCGCCTGACCCGCGACACGTCGCCCGCGCCGGTCGCGCGGTCGCCGCTCCGGGACCGCGGTGCGTCGTCAGGTGCCGGGCGGGATGCTCGGGGGCAGCGGGTCCGGCGGCGGCGAGCTGAGCCCCGACCCCGGTGTGCTGAGCGGGGCGTCCGGGGTGGCCAGGTCGTTGACGATGGCCGGGCTCGACTGGCGGGCCAGCAGGTCGCGGATCTCCTGGAGCAGCAGCACGTCCTCCGCGGGCGCGGCGGGCTCGGCCTCCACGCCCTGCTTGCGCCGCTCGGCCATCCGGTTCAGCGGCACGACGACGAGGAAGTAGATCGCCGCGGCGGTGATGACGAACGTCAGCAGGGCGTCGAGGACGAGGCCCAGGCTGAAGGGCGTGCCGAGCCAGTTCCAGCCGAGGGTGCTCTTGAGGTCCTTGCCGCGGAGCACCATGGCCACCAGCGGCGAGATGATCCCGTCGGTCAGCGCCTTGACGACCGCGCCGAACGCGGCGCCGATGGCGATGCCGACCGCGAGGTCGACGACGTTGCCTCGGGTGATGAAGTCCTTGAAGCCCTGAAGCACCTTGCCCATGCCTGAGGCGCGGGCAGGCGGAGTCTGGTCGGTCACCGCAGTTCCTCTCGCTCGAGACGACATCGCGCCGATCCTTGCACCCGGCCGTGCGGGACGCCCTCTCACGGCACGACGACCGCGACGAGCGACGTCCCGGTGACCGCGCCGGCGAGCGGCGCGGCGTCCTCGGCGCGCACGGCCACCAGCAGGGTCGCGCGCTCGTCGCCGGACCCCACGTCGATCAGCCCGCCTGCAGTGGCCGCACCCGGCGACGCCAGCACCAGCGCACCGTGGGCGACCACCTGTCCCGGACCCCCGTCCGCCGGCGCGGCCAGCAGGTCCACCCGGTCACCGGCACCGAGGAGCCGGGCCACGGCGTCGTCGGCCAGTCGCACCGCCGTGACGACCGTTCCGGGCGGTCCGACGAGCCGGTCCCCGACGAGCACGCCCTCGACCAGCGGCAGGCCTGCCGGCACCGGGACCGCCGTCGTCGCGCCGACCAGCGCGGCGCGCGCGTCGGCCGAGGCCTGCGATCCCGCGACGGCGGTGCCGGGTGGCACCTGGGCGACGGCGACGTCCGCGGGGGTCAGCGTGCGGCCGGCGGCCAGGTCGTGGGCGGCGACGAGCACCCCGACGGACGGTGGGGCCGGCGGCGCCAGCGCCTCGACGGTGATCGCGGTGGCGAGGCCGAGCCCGAGCGCGGCGACGAGGAGGCGGGCCCGCCACGCCGCGATGCGCAGCCGGCGACTCAGCGGCGCCCGCGCGCGGGGCAGCGGTGGGGGAGGAGCGGGGGATCGTCGAGCCTCAGGACCTGGGTGCACCCGGGCACGGTAGGAGCCCAGCGACGGCCACGGACGCGGGTCGTGGCGGGCCGGTGCAGGCGCAGCCGGGACGGCGGGCTGTGGGCGGGCCGGGCCTGAGGTCGGTCGGGACGCGGCAGCGGTCGGTCAGGACGCGGCAGCCCTGGCGGGCGCAGCGCTCGACGAGCCGCTGCCTGACGACGAGCCGCTGCCCGAGGAGCCGGAGCCGGACGAGGAGCCGGAGCCGGACGACGAGCCGCTGCCCGAGGGGCCGGAGCCGGACGAGGAGCCGGCTGAGGAGCCGGAGCCGGACGAGTCGCTACCCGATGATGAGCCGCTGCCAGAGGACCCCGAACCCGAGGCCCCGGCAGTCACCGGCGTCGTCGTCCCCGACCCCGACCCCGAACCGCCGCCGCCGGACCGTCTCTTGGCACCCGCACGCGCGTCGGTCCGGTAGAACCCGGACCCCTTGAAGACGACTCCGACCGCGGCGAACACCTTGCGCAGCCGACCGTCACACTGCGGGCACACCGTCAGCGTGTCGTCGCTGAAGGACTGGTGCACGTCGAAGGCGTGACCGCACTCGGTGCACGTGTACGCGTAGGTGGGCACTGGCTCGTCTCCCGGTTGTTCGCGGAACCACCGTTCTCAGCGTCTTGCTGGCACTCGGCATTCCCGAGTGCCAGATGCTACCCCCGGCCGGGCCCGACCCCACGGGATACCCTGCCCCCGTGGCCCGTCCCCGCGCGCTCCGGACAGCACTCGTCGTCGTCGTCGCTGTGATCGTCGTCGCCGCGATCGCCGTCGTCGGGGGCATCGTCGTCGTGCTGCGCGGCCCGCTGCCGCAGACCTCGGGCACGGTGGACGTCGCCGGCCTGACGGGCGAGGTCACCGTCACGCGCAACGCCCAGGGTGTCCCGACCATCGCGGCCGGCACGCCGCACGACCTGTTCCTCACCCAGGGCTACGTCGACGCGCAGGACCGCTTCTTCCAGATGGACTACCGCCGGCACGTGACGGCCGGCCGGCTGTCGGAGCTGGTCGGCGCGGACGCGGACGCCCTGGCGGCCGACAAGGTGGTCCGCACGCTCGGCTGGCGGCGGGTCGCCGAGCAGGAGTGGCCGATGCTGGCGCAGACCACCCGCGACGCCCTCCAGGCGTACGCCGACGGCGTCAACGCCTACCTGGACGGGCGGTCGTCGGGCGACATCGCGATGGAGTACACGGTGCTCGGCCTGCGCGTCGACGTCACCCAACCCGAGGCCTGGGACCCGGTGGACTCCCTGGCCTGGCTCAAGGCGATGGCCTGGGACCTGCGGGCCAACTACGACGACGAGCTGGATCGTGCCCTGGCCTACTCCTCGATCCGCGACGTGTCGCGCGTCGAGCAGCTGTTCCCGGCGTACCCGGAGGGCGTCAACGCGCCGATCCTCACCGCCGCCGACGCCGCCGGTGTCGCCACGACGTCCACGGCGGCCACCCTGCCGCTCGGCGACGCCGGGCTGCAGTCCGCGCTCGCGGCGGCCGCGGACGCCCTGTCCGCGGTGCCGCAGCTCATCGGGACGTCCGATGCGGTGGGCTCCAACTCATGGGTCGTGGCGGGCAAGTACACGGCGTCGGGGTCGCCGATGCTCGCCAACGACCCGCACCTGACGCTGTCGGCGCCCGGGATCTGGTCGCAGGTGGGCCTGCGCTGCGCCCCGGTGTCCGCCGGCTGCCCGTACGACGTCGCCGGGTTCTCGTTCGCCGGCATGCCGGGCGTGATCATCGGCCACAACGCCGACCTGGCCTGGGGCCTGACGAACCTCGGCGCGGACGTCAGCGACTTCTTCGTCGAGCGGATCGTCGGGGACACGCAGATGGTCGACGGCGTGCGGGTGCCGCTCACGGTGCGCACCGAGACGATCGCGGTCAACGGCGGCGAGGACGTCACGCTCCAGGTGCGCAGCACGACGCACGGCCCCATCGTCTCCGACGTGCTCGACGTCCATCCGGCGATCGCGCCGGCCACGGTGGGCACCGTGAGCACGGGGTACGAGGTGGCGCTGGAATGGACCGCGCTTCGCCCGGGCCGCACCGCCGACGCCATCCTCGCGCTGGACACGGCGAGCGACGCGTCCGACGTCGCAGCCGCCGCGCGGGCTTTCGAGGTGCCGTCGCAGAACATCGTGTTCGCCACCACGGACGGCCACATCGGCTACCAGGCGCCCGGCCGCATCCCGGTGCGGGGCGACGTCGCAGGCGATGTGCCGTCCGACGGGTCGTGGCCCCGGCCGGGCTGGGACAGCGCGTACGACTGGCGCGGCTGGGTGCCCGCCGACCAGATGCCGAGCGCGCTCGACCCGGCGCAGGGGTTCATCGTCGCGGCGAACCAGGCCGTGCTGCCGGCGGGCTCAGGTCCGTTCCTCGCCGACGACTGGGACTACGGGTACCGCGCCCAACGGATCCGCACGCTGCTCACCGAGCGGATCGCCTCCGGCACGCCCGTGGACGCCGCGTTCACCGCCTCGGTCCAGCTGGACCAGCACTGGGCGGCCGCGGACATCCTGGTGCCCCGGCTGCTCGGAGTCGACATCGACAACGGGTTCGACGCCGAGGGCCAGAAGCTGTTGCGCGACTGGGACCGGGTCGCGTCGGCCGACTCCGCCGCGGCTGCGTATTTCGCCGCCGTGTGGACCCAGGTGCTCGATCTGACGTTCGCGGACGACCTGCCGGCCGGCCACGGACCCACCGGCGACTCCCGGTGGGTCGAGGTGATGCGCACCATCATCGACGAGCCCGACTCGCCATGGTGGGACGACCGGTCGACGCCCGGCATCGTGGAGGGGCGCGACGACGTGCTCGCCCGGGCCCTGGTCACCGCCCGCACCGAGCTGACGGCGCAGATCAGCAGCCGGGCCACCGACTGGCGCTGGGGCCTGCTGCACGTCGCCGCTCTGCAGCACCCGGTGCTCGGCGGCCCGACGGTGCCCTCGCTCGTCCGTGACCGGGTCAACCCCTCCCCGGTCGGCGTCGGCGGCGGCCCGGCCGTGGTGGACGCGACGGCGTGGGACACCTCGTCGGGCTCCTACACCGTCACCAGCGGGCCGTCGATGCGGATGGTCGTCGACCTCGGCGACCTGGACGCCTCGACGTGGGTGAACCTCACCGGCACGTCCGGTCACCCGGCCAGCGCGCACTACGCCGACCAGCTGCCCACGTGGGCGAGCGGTGGCACCTACCCCTGGACGTTCACGGCCGCGGCCACCACGGCTGACGCCCGGGACACGCTCACCCTGCGGCCGGAGTCCTGAACCAGCGCACGTCGCGCGGCGTGGCCACGGCGTCCACCGTGCGGTCGTGCGGGGCGCGGGGCAGCGGTTCGGTCGCCGCGTCGTGCACCTCCTCGGCGTACGTGACCGCGATCACGGGCACGCCGGGAGGGACGTCGCGCAGCGCTCGGTCGTACCAGCCGCCACCCTGGCCCAGTCGGGTGCCGGCGGTGTCGACCGCGAGCGCCGGGATGAGCACCACCTC
>Ga0302260_1000100_pt1 | contig 16987 bp, 12 predicted proteins | sample II_Fen_E1_4_FD_194558 | JGI IMG/M metagenome (GOLD analysis project Ga0302260, IMG submission 194558) | Peat permafrost microbial communities from Stordalen Mire near Abisko, Sweden - II_Fen_E1_4 | ecosystem: Environmental > Terrestrial > Soil > Wetlands > Permafrost | place: Sweden: Abisko... | reverse complement strand
CCAACCTATAAAAGTTGAAGGGATAAAAGATGTATTGTAGACTATTAATTTGAAAGGCTTTTTATGGACTTTTTCATGACATTTCCGGTTTCAGAATTAATATAATCAGAGAAACTCATTTCAGGAATTCGTTGATGGATACATTTCATTTCTTTGTTTTTGTTTATCCTCATAAAAAGTGTACTTTTGTGCTTCTTATCAAAGCATATGACAAAAGAAACCATGGTGCTACGCACTGAACATTTATTCAAGAAATACGGCAAACGGACAGTCGTAAACGATGTTTCCATCAACGTTAAACAAGGGGAAATCGTTGGGTTACTTGGACCAAACGGAGCTGGAAAAACAACTACTTTTTATATGACAACAGGACTTGTAGAACCTAATTCAGGCAAAATATTCCTGAATGATGAGGATATTACAAAATTTCCTGTTTACAAACGGGCTCAGAAAGGCATCGGGTATTTAGCGCAGGAAGCTTCTGTTTTTCGTAAAATGACTGTTGAAGATAATATCAGAGCGGTGCTCGAGATGACAAAATTCAGCAAAGAGGAACAAAAACACAAACTCGAAACGTTGATTGCTGAATTTAATCTGGAAATGGTTCGAAAAAACATAGGCGACAGATTATCGGGAGGTGAACGACGCAGGACAGAAATAGCCCGTTGTTTAGCGATCGAACCCAGATTTATCATGCTCGATGAACCTTTCGCAGGGGTTGACCCTATTGCTGTACAAGATATCCAGGACATTGTATGGAAATTGAAAGATAAGAATATTGGCATTCTGATTACCGATCATAATGTGGATGAAACATTAACCATTACCGATAGGGCATATCTGCTTTTTGAAGGCCGTATTTTATTTCAGGGAACATCGAAAGAACTTGCCGACAATCCGGTAGTCCGGGAGAAATACCTTGGTCGTGATTTTGAGTTAAAGAAAAAAACAAGGATTTAACCACTATAATTTATCATTCTTTTTATCATTTTTTCTAACGATAACGAATATGAGCGTTCAAAGAGAAATAATTGTAGATGACACTATCCTTTTGAAAGAATTAGGGTTGGACGATGTGGAAGCGATATTCAATACGATCGTCAACGAACGTGATTATCTGGAGGAATGGTTACCTTTTGTTGAATTCACTCGTGAAATATCCTATACCCGCCGTTTTGTTGAAAATTATTTAAATTCTGACAATTCAGATGCAACTTTTGCAATTTACTACCAGCGTAAATTTGTTGGAATTATTGGACTTAAGGATACTGACCCAGACAATAAAAAAACAGAAATCGGTTATTGGCTATCAGAATCGTATCAGCACAGGGGTATAATTACACTCTCCTGCCAGGCATTAATTGATTATGCTTTTGATAAATTACAATTAAACCGTATTCAGCTGAAAGCGGCCACCGGTAATTTAAAAAGCCAACAGGTTGCTCAACGGTTAGGATTTTCAAAGGAAGGTATTGAACGGGACGGCGAACTTCATAGTCGCGGTTATATTGATTTAGTTGTATTCAGTTTATTGAAAACTGACAGATAAATTTAAAATGCAAAAAGCTTCTATCACCATATTAGGTTGCGGATCGGCAATGCCAACCCGTAAGAATTTCCCGAGTTCTCAGATATTGGAAATCCGGGACAAACAATTTCTTATCGATTGTGGCGAAGGTACACAAATCAGGATGTGTCAAATGGGAGTAAAACCGAACCGGTTAGGGCATATCTTCATATCCCATTTACATGGCGATCATTGTTTCGGATTGATGGGTTTGATTTCCACATTTGGGATGTTGAACCGCACTGCCGAGTTACACATTCATGCACAAGCCGACCTTGAAAAAGTATTGCAACCCCAATTACAATACTTCTGTACCGATTTATCATTCAAAGTCATTTTCCATACAATTAATACCCGGAAACACGAACTGATTTACGAAGATCGATCTGTACAGGTATATTCAATTCCATTAAAACACCGGGTGCCCTGCTGTGGATTTTTGTTTGAAGAAAAACCACGTGACCGTCATATTATCAGGGAAATGATTGATTTTTATCAAATTCCGACCTGGCGGATATTAAAGATTAAACAAGGGGAAGATTTTATTACGAATGAAGGTGAAGTAATTCTGAATGCTCTATTAACAACGCCGAGCGAAGCTCCAAAACGATACGCCTACTGTTCGGATACTGCTTATTCCGAAAAAATAATTCCAATCATTGAAGGCGTAGATTGTTTGTATCACGAAGCTACTTTTATGGAAGATGAATTGATCCGTTCGAAACAAACTGAACATTCAACGGCTCGTCAGGCAGGTGAAATAGCATTGAAAGCACATGTCAAAAAACTAATCATAGGTCATTATTCAGCACGGTATACCAACCAGATTGAGTTATTGAATGAAGCAAAAGCTGTTTTTGAAAATACTGTTTTAGGTGAAGACTTAACCGAGTATGAAATTTGAATGACGTTCAGCATTCCGCGTTCCGTGTTCATCGTTACGCGTTCAACGTTCCGTGTATAACATTGTATTTTTGAAACTTACAGTATTCCATTTTTTTCTTACTTCTTACTTCTTACTTCTTACCTCTTACCTCTTTTCTTATTCCTCATCTCTCATTCCTCATTCCTTGCCTCTTACTCCTTGCCTCTTTTTACTTCGTAAGCATCCCAAATCCGCCGTATTTCATTTAATTTAGAATTGCCTGACCTTTGCCATAAAAAAGTTATGTTCAGTTTGAATGAAGGCAATCGTTTTGTAGTTTGTTTGAATGGCGTAGATTTACGCAAGGGATTAGACGGTTTATGCGGATTAATCCGATACCTGTCTCTAAGTCCTACCAACGGAGATGTGTATGTGTTTCTGAACAAGAGTCGCACCACTATGAAGTTACTGCACTGGGAACGCGGAGGTTTTGTGATTTATTATAAACGATTGGAAAGCGGACGTATCAGTCACAAGATATTTATCAAGGAAGGCCATGGATTCCGTTCGCTTCGTTGGGATGAATTAGTGCTGCTGATAGAAGGAATCAGTTCGAAAATAAAACGCAGAAAACGATATAATTTATCTTAAAATATTTGTGTATTACATTGTATATTAGTATATTTACACTGTAAAACAATGGGAGATATACAACAAATATTACAAGAAAACGTTCTGTTGAAAGAGCAACTTTGCTTTAAAGACGACCAGCTTCGTATCAAAGAAGAAGAGTTAAAGCGCAAAAACGAACGGATACTTTATTTAGAGCGTCAGCTATTTGGCCGACGTTCAGAGAAAAGGCTCCCTGATTATTCTCAGGCTCAATTGACCCTTTTTGATGCAGAACAGGGCACCCCGGCTATTGAGCAGGAGGCTTCAGTTCTCACAACCCTTATTGAAGATATAAAGCAAAAAGCAGAAGAGCGTCGGAATACAAAAAAACTACGTTCGGTAACCCAGAAACGTTCATATAAGCTGCCAGCACATCTCGAACGAGTGGAGACGGTTGTTCAACCCGAGAGATTCGATGCATGCTTTATGACCAGGATTGGAGAAGATGTAACCGAAAGACTGATGCTTGAGCCCTCAAAGTTCTGGGTAGAGCGAACCGTACGTCCCATATACAAGATACAGCAAGAACAGCAGGCACTTTCTACTGCCATTGTTCAGGCACCTCTCAAAGCAGCAATCCTTCCCGGATGTATGGCAGGAGAATCGCTCTTAAGCCAAATCGCTATTGACAAGTTCCTTTATCATTTACCCGAATATAGACAAGCTAAACGGTTCAAAGAGCAGGGAGTGGAAATTACCACCTCGAGTATCAACCGTTGGGTGCACACCTTAGCCGACAAGCTTTATCCGCTTTACATCGCACAGATGAACCGGGTGCTCTCAACTCATTACATTCAAGTGGATGAAACAAGCCACCCGGTAACCGACCGTCCCGGAGCGGCACGCAAGGCGTATATCTGGGTTGTTCGCTCGGTTATGACTCCGGGTATATTCTTCCATTATGATAAAGGCTCACGTTCACAGGAGGTGGTTCTCAAGATGCTCAAAGACTATCAGGGAGCACTTCAAACAGATGGCTATGCTGCCTACAGCATTTACGAAGAGAAACAGGGTGTGCTTCCTCTGGGATGCATGGCTCATGTGAGACGTAAGTTCGAGAACGCTTTAGTAACAACTCCTGAAGCACAAAAGGCGCTTGATTATATCGCCCTGCTTTACATGCTCGAAGGGAATCTAAAAGAAGAAGGAGCCGACCATGAGCAGATACGTAAAGAGCGGGAGCAGAAAGCTTATCCGATATTACAACAAATGGAAAGTTGGATGAAGAAAACCTACAACAGCGACACCCCTAAAAGTCCTCTGGGAAAGGCCATCAGCTATGCTTTTGGCATGTGGCCCCGGATCTGTCGCTATTGCAAAGAAGGATATTACCATATTGACAACAACGCCATCGAGAATGCCATTCGTCCTATCACTCTGGGGCGCAAGAACTATTTGTTCTCAGGGAATGACAGCGGGGCGGAAGATAACTGCATATTCTATACCTTGCTGGGAAGCTGTCTGCAAGCAGGGGTTGAACCGAGTCAATGGCTTACAACCACTCTCGAGAAAATACCTTCATTGGAAAGTCCTATCCAGTGGGAAGAATTACTCCCATAGAAATCTAACAAAAAAAAAACGGACTTAGAGAATAATAATTACTCTAAGTCCGTTTTTTGCATTTTATATGCGGCATATTTGGGATGCTTACTTTACTTCAGGTCGACCATCACTTTCAGGTTGAGTTGTCGTCCGGTAAGGTAATTGGGTACGGCTAATTTTTGATTGTAGATATCGGTTACCCAATAGTAAGAATTGACATTTTTAAAATCGAGCAGGTTAAACACTTCTACATTCAACCAGATATTCTTCACGTGTTTCAACCAGGATTTGCTCATCATTTTATCGGATCCGTTCACCAACATACGGGATGCACCGATATCCACCCGTCGATAGGCCGGTGATCGGAAAGCTGTACGGTATTGAATATTATTCGGTGGTCCGAAAGGCAAACCATCGTTTAGAACCCCTCTCAATTGAAATTTATATTTTGGATTATTGGGTAAATAGTCCTGGAATAATATTGACAAAGTGTACCGTTGTTCGCTTGGGCTGGGCACCCAACCGGGATATACGGGGAAAGAGGTTAAAACATTCCCCTTTACATCATAGGTATGACCCACGTATGAATCACCCTGGATATCCTGCTTAGAGTTCATGAGTGATAAGTTGATCCATGAATCGGCTCCCGGGACTAATTCGCCATTGAGTTTAAAATCCATTCCTGCGGTATAGGCTTTGGCATCATTTTTACCGGAATAGACTATTTGCACATTATCCACAGAATAGGATATAACCCTGTCAGCAAGTTTTAGGTACGCTTCGGTGGTAAATTTGAATGGCCGTCCCCAGGCACGGAAATAATAATCGCCTCCCAATACAAAATGCAGGGAACGTTGTGCTTTGATAGAATTGTTGAGATGTAACTTTACATTTCCCAATGCATCAGTGATCGTATCGCGTATTTCTTTATAAAAAGGGGCCTGATAATAAACTCCTGTTGCAAAACGAAAACTAAAATCACGTTTCCAACTTGGCAAATATGAAAATGCAAAACGTGGACTCACTAATAATTCCTTGTTAAACGTCCAGTAATTGGCACGCAATCCCCCTGTCACAGAAAAGGATCCGGCATTGGAACTCCATTTATAGGTATCCTGATAAAAAGCTGTCGATCGCCAGGTCGACAAGGTCGTGTCGGACTTTAAATTGTAAAACAAGTTGATCTGTTTATCGCTGTAAGGGATTGAATATCCTGCCGAATCGCGCAATTCCCATTCACTGATTTTATCTGAGATCATTTCATTCTGAATGCTCACTCCCCATTTCATTTTATGATTGGCCAGGTCGAACTCACCTAAATGAGCCAGATTGCTCACATAGGCATTCAATCGGTTACGGGCATGTTGCTGATATTTACCCACTCCGAGTGAAGCACCGGTTTGTTTTGAAGGATCGGGATCAACTTTCACTTCTGTCAGCACATATTCGCCCAAGATATCATAGGTTTCATTTTCATTGGTATAAAACGAAGATGCAAGCAGACTCAGTTTCATTCCTTTGACGGGTTTATAGTTCAACGTTAAAGCACCGAACGATGTACGAAATAAATCCTGTTCCTGCCCTTCAAAAAAGACAGTGAGTTTACGGCCGGTACTATATGTTCCGAAGGTAGTTTCGCGGGTCTGTGGAATAAACTGATACGAGTTCTGAGAGAAATTGCCCAGGAAAGCAAGATCAAATTTCGGATTAAACTGATACGTCAGGTAGGTTTGATAATCGAAGAAAGCAGGGGTATATTCAGCTTTTGTATCCAGCGTCCCGAGCAAATAAGAGGATGTCTTGTAACGGAAGCCATGCATTTGAGTAAACTTTTTACCGGCAGTACCCAGATACGCCGAAGCTCCCAACAGACTCACGGAAGCCGTAGCTTCAAATTCGGTTGGCTTTTTATATTGAATGTCGAGCACCGATGACATCTTATCGCCATATTTAGCATCAAAACCACCTGCGGAGAATGCTACATTCCGAACCATATCCGGGTTAATAAAACTCAGTCCTTCCTGTTGACCGGATCGGATCAGCAAAGGGCGGTACACCTCGATGCCATTGACATACACGGCGTTTTCATCAAAGTTTCCGCCACGGACATTATATTGTGAGCTGAGTTCATTGTTGGAGCTTACCCCGGCAAAGGTGATTAAAAGGGATTCAATTCCACCGGCGGTATTGGGCATGGCTCTGAATTTATTCGGATCAAGCATGTCGAGCGTGGAAGTCTGACGGCGTTGACCGGTAATATTAACTCCTCCCATTTCTTTTGAAAGGGCCTGAAGCTCAACAGAGATCTGCATGACTTGCTTGTGAGGATGAATGGTATGTTTGATCGTCTGATATCCCAGCATGGAATAGACCAGGGTAGCCGAATCGTTGACAGTCATTGTTAATTCGTAAAACCCGTTTTGATTGGTGACAGTACCCACAGAGGTATTCTCAAAAAAAACATTGGCGAGTTCAATTCCACGGTTGTTGGTATCAATGACATACCCGTATACGCGCACTTTGGATTGTGCCGACAGGCCTGTAGCAAACGAGAGGATAGTAAGCAGAATAAATATTTTGTTCTTCATGCAATGTGAATGTCGCTTCAGGAAAAAAGAATTAAGACCCTTTTTTAACGGAAATTTCGCGTGTTTATTTTATAAGGTTCATTGAAATGACCACAAAGATACAAAAAACATAATTAAGAATTAAGAACGCATTATTCATAAATTTGTAAAAGTGAATATCCCTAAAAACTCAAAATGAAAAGGCATCCATGAACAGAATAATTATCATTGTTTCGGGTTGAATGTTTTTTTGTATTGAATATGTTATGTGACTTAAAAACCAAAAAATAATTCTGACTGCCGGAACTTTCCCTGGATATACAGGATAGCGGAACCTCGCTGAAAGCCCTGAAACGTATAGAAGAAAAGGATACTAAAAAAAGATCCCGGGTGAATTCATACTCCCTGAATCATTGATCTTAAAGAGTAACCAAAAAACCCAACGAACAAAACAAAGTAGTTTCGCTCGTTGAGTCAGTTGCGTTTTAATAAAGGAAACGGAATTGTCCTTTTATATAATTTGAAATACTAAATAATCAATTTGGTAATTTCAAAAAGGTGATATTCAAAGTCTTGAAATTATCAATTATTAATTACTTAAATGATTCCTTTTTGAGAATTCCTTACAAAATCAATGATATTTCTGATTTCGTCACTCATAGGGACTTCTTCTTCGACCCGGATAGCGGCATCGAGGATGCTTACGTTCCCATGGTAAATTAATTCATACGCATGTGCAATGTGCTGAATAATTTTTTCCTTAAAATCGTAATATTTCAACAGTTTTACATTCACTCCGTAATAGCTGGTGGGGTTTGTGGATGTAACAATATACGGAGGGACATCTTTCCTGAACCGGCAACCTCCCCTGACCATGCTCCAGCTACCCGCATGGGTATCCTGAAACATGCTTACCATGGAGCTGAATATCACATGCGAATCGATAATGCAGTTGCCTGCTATAATTGATTTAAGACCCAGTACGCAATGATCGCCTACACGCACATCGTGACAGATATGAACGCCTTCCATCACCGAATTATCGCTTCCGATCACTGTTTTTCCTTCGGGAGTTGATGAACGGCTTATAACTATATTTTCGCGGAACACATTGTTGTTGCCGATCTCCAGGACAGTGTCTCCACCATGATACTTGAAATCCTGGGGAACAGAGCCGAGCACTGTGCCCTGATGCACCTCATTGTTATTTCCCATGCGTGTGCCACTTAATACACTTGCATATGGCATTATGGTACAATTAGCGCCTATTTCTACATTTTTATCAATATATGCAAAAGGGTGAATGGTCACACCATCTCCTATTTTTGCTTCGGGACTCACAAAAGCCAACGGGCTGATTATATTCATTTTTCTATTGTTTAAAGTTATTTTTTATCTTCCGCCACCGAGAGCCTGATACAGATTAATGACAGCCTGAATACGTTCGAAGCTATCTGCTACATCGGATAGCCGGGCACTCAGCAACGACTGTTGAGCTGTCAGAACTTCCAGATAGGTGGACGATCCGAACTTCATCAATTGTTGCGTTTTATCCACCGAGCTGTTTAAAGATTCGATCTGCAGTTTCCGTTGGATACACTTTTCACCTGCCGATTGATATTGATACAGGGCATTGCTTACTTCACTGCCGGCAGCAAGAATACTTTGCTGAAAAGCAAGCAAAGCTGCCTGTTGTTCGGCTTTGGCTATTTTTAACCGGGCAGTATTGGTCCCTTTGGCAAACAAGGGTTGTACAAGCGACCCTGCCACTGATATCAGAAATTTACCGGGATCGACGATGGCACCTCCGGCACTGTTGGTCCATCCTGCCGATCCACTTAATGTAATCTGAGGATAAAAAGCTGACCGGGCCTGATTGGTGCTGTAATACGCACCTGCCAGAGCCATTTCGGCCTGTTTTACATCGGGACGATTCGAAAGCATTTGTATGGGTATGCCCACCGATAATTTTTCGGGCAATTGTTGTTCGGCAAGTGTTCCGCGTTGAATTTGCCGGGGACCTTGTCCAAGCAAAAGTGACAAGGCATTCTCAGTTTCACGGATCTGCCTGCGCAGATCCGGCAAAGTGGCATTCACCTGATAATAGGTAGCCTCACTCTGAGAGACTCCCGCCTCATTAGTCATGCCGGCTTTCTTCATTGCCTTCATGGTTTGCACGTTCTCTCCCCAGATCTTCGCTGTTTTATCTGTAATATCCAACTGATCGTCAAGCATCAGCAATGTAAAGTAACAGTTGGCAATCGAAGCAACAACCTGCGTCTGCACTGCCTGACGATACGCTTCGTTTTGCAGAAGCACCGTTTTAGCTCCACGTTTGGCATTCAGTAAACCACCAAATGCATCAACTTCCCAACTTGCCGTTACCGGAAGTGAATAGGTTTTTGCTGTAACGCCTGCAAAACTACCAACAGTTCCCTGCGGAGCAAGTGCTATAGACGGAGCAAAAGCCAACCTGGCTGCCAGTAAACTGGCTTTGGATTCTTCTACCCGAAGCATGGCAGTTTGCAGATTTACATTATGCGAAAGTCCCCGTGTTATCAGGGTCTGAAGCTTCGGATCACGAAAGACTTCTTTCCATGGGAGATTTCCCATGTTGGTAGTATCGGAAGCCAGGGTATCTTTTACAGACAGGGTGTCCCGATACATTGCTGAAGTGGCAACCGTCGGTCTTTTATACGATTTATAAATGTGGCAACTGCTTAATACAGCAGCTACACACATTATTCCTATTATTTGTTTTTTCATTCCGATTAATCTTTATCAATTTTAGTATACTGCTCAAGCTCAGGAATGACTTCACTTATATCCATTCCTGTTTTTTCAATAGGCTTAATTTTCTCCTGTAAATACTGGAAAACTACAAATAAGCCCGGCACAACAAATATCTGACAAATAACACCTATCAACATACCACCAATGGCACCACCTCCCAGTGTTCTGTTACCATTAGCCCCAACACCGCTGGCAAACATCATGGGTAACAAACCAACGATCATAGCCAATGAAGTCATCAGAATAGGACGCAGACGGGCAGTTGCCCCCAATACAGCCGACCAGGTGATACTCATGCCCGAATGCCTCCTTTGAAGGGCGAACTCAGTAATCAGAATCGCATTTTTAGCCAGCAATCCAATCAGCATGATCAGGGCTATCTGCAGGTAGATATTATTTTCCAATCCCATAAGCTGAGCAAAAATAAAGCTACCGGCCAAACCGAAAGGAATAGAAAAGATAACTACCAAAGGGAGCACATAACTTTCATATTGTGCACTGAGCAATAAATAAACAAAAACAAGACACAAAGCAAATACTATGGCAGTTGTATTTCCACCTCCTGTGCTTTCCTCTTCACGGGTCATACCTGAAAATTCATAGCCGTAACCGGTGGGAAGAGTCTGCGCAGCTACTTCCTTGATCGCTTTTATCGCCTGACCCGAAGTATAACCCGGAGCAGGAGAACCATTGACCGACATGGCAGTAAACATATTAAAACGGTTGATGGCATCCGGTCCGTACACCTTTTTAATAGTCATAAACTGAGTAATAGGAGCCATTTCAGCACCATTACGAACATAAATGCTGTTTAATGTTTCCGGAGAAATCCTGTATTTAGCATCGGCCTGTACGTAAACCCGGTATAGTTTTCCAAAACGGTTGAAGTTCGAAACATACATACCTCCATAATAGCCCTGTAATGTTTCAAGGATTGTATTTGGACTAATGCCTGCTTGCTTACATTTTGCGGCATCCACGTCAATCTGATATTGAGGGAAGTTCGGATTAAAGAAGGTTTGGGCTCTTGCAATTTCGGGTCGTTGATTTAGTTTTCCCAGAAACCCTTTTGATACCTGGTTGAAGTTTTCAAGACTTCCACCCGTTTTATCCTGAAGATTCATTTCAAACCCATTAGTCACACTGTAACCCGGAATCATGGGAGGTGCGAATACTAATATCTGGGCATCTTTTATTTGAGCAGTTTGCATGTATAGCATACCTATAACGCTGTTTACATCCTGTCCCTTATGCTTACGTTCATCCCAGTTCTTTAGTTTACAGAAAAAAGAACCATACGAACTGCCTGCTCCCGACATAAGTCCATAACCACTAATCAAGACATTACTTTCGATGGATGGATTCACTTTGAGTATATCACTTACTTTTTTCATTGTTTCCTGCGTACGTTCCTGCGATGTGCCGGGTGCCATATTTACCACCATCATAAATGTTCCTGTGTCTTCATTTGGAACCATTCCTGTAGGAGTAAATTTCATTAACAGCACTAATACCACAACACCAACACCAACCATGGCAAACGAAATCCAACGATGTTGAATAATTCTCGTTATACTCGCTTTGTATTTTGCCAGTATAACCTCATACGTTGCATTAAATGCCAGGTGGAAACGCTGAATATAATTCAGGGGTTTGCCATCTTCGCCTTCTTTTTTATGCGGCTTAAGGAATATAGCACACAAAGCCGGACTGAGTGTTAATGCATTTAATGCCGATAGTCCGATTGCAACTGCCATGGTAACACCAAACTGGCGATAGAAAACTCCCGAGGTTCCTCCCATAAAACTTACAGGGATAAACACAGCCATCATCACAAGGGATATAGAAAGAATGGCACCTGAGATTTCATTCATGGCATCGATCGAAGCGGTTTTGGCAGATTCATATCCCTGGTCCATCTTCGCATGAACCGCCTCCACCACCACGATGGCATCATCCACCACGATCGCTATCGCAAGGACCAGTGCACTTAAAGTCAACAGGTTTATACTAAATCCAAACAATGCCAACAGCAGGAAGGTACCAATCAATGCAACCGGAATAGCGATTGCAGGGATCAGTGTTGACCGGAAATCCTGCAGGAAAATATACACCACTAAAATCACCAGAAGAAAAGCTTCAAGCAATGTCTTTAATACTTCGGCAATAGACGCATCCAGGAAGTCGTTGGCATTCACCATTACCGTATATTTCATCCCGGCGGGCAAGTCTTTTTCGGTCTGCTTGAGTAATTTGTTGACATTATTGATGATCTCTGTCGCATTGGAGCCGGCAGTCTGATAGACCACACACGTCACTCCGTTATGTCCGTTTGTAAAACTGCTTACACTGTTCGACTGAGGTCCAAGTTCAATACGGGCAACATCTTTGAGCCTAAGTACATTGCCTTCTGATGAGGCTTTGATAACAATATTTTCAAATTCTTCTGTTTGCTGCAGGCGTCCCCTGGTCTTCATAATATATTGGAACGACTGATTTCCATCTTCCCCGAATTGCCCGGGAGCTGCTTCGATATTTTGTTCGGCGAGTGCTGCTGAAATATCATTGGGCATCAGTTTATACTGTGCCATGACATCAGGCTTTAACCAGATACGCATCGAGTATTCCCGTGCTCCCATGATCGAAGCATCACCGACCCCGGAAACACGCATGATTTGAGGAATGATATTTATTTTGGCATAGTTTTGCAAAAAAGTCTGATCAAATTTATCATCAGTACTTGATAAAGAAAATACCAACAACATACTGGTCTGTCGTTTACTCGTGATCACTCCGACCTTGGTTACTTCTGCGGGCAATAATCCCTGCGCTTTGGCCACCCGGTTTTGTACATTTACGGCTGCCATGTCCGGATCGGTTCCCTGTTTAAAATATACATTGATGGAAGCCGAACCATTATTGGAAGCTGTCGAGGTCATGTAAGTCATGTTTTCCACCCCGTTTATAGACTCTTCCAATGGAGCTATGACACTGTTCATCACCGTCTGTGCATTTGCACCGGTATATGTGGTATTTACCGTGATGGTCGGCGGGGCAATATTCGGATATTGCTCAATGGGCAATGATTCTAAACCCAGGATTCCCAGGATTACAATAAATATAGAGATAACCGTGGAGAGTACCGGACGGTTTATAAATTTATCTAATTTCATATTTCTTCTATGTTTGACAAATACTTACTTTTTAGGAGCTTTAGCAGCTGCCTGTTCTGCTGCGGCTTTTTTAGCGGCTGCCTGTTCAGGGGTTATTTCCTTAATCTGCATGCCATCTCTAACAGTACCGACACCTTCGGAAACAATCTTATCGCCTGCTTTTAACCCGGAAGTAACCACATAGTTTTTGCCATCATCCAACTGAAATATTTCAACAGGAGTACTCTTTACGATCGATTTGCTATCAACAACGTAGACAAATTTCTTATCCTGGACTTCATAAGTCGCATTTTGAGGAACAACAATGCAGTTATTCATCTTGTAAGGGATTAAAACCGATCCCGTACCTCCACTTCTCAACATATGACGTTTATTCGGAAATTTAGCACGGACACTTACTGAACCGGTTGACTGATCAATTACCCCGCTCATTGTTTCCACCTTGCCGGTTTGACCATACAAATTTCCATCAATCATTCTAAGTTCAACATCCGGCATCTTCTTCAGAATTTCTTTCGGAGAATCACCGTTAGCCGTAAGACCTAAAAGTTGTCTCTCGGTCATGGAAAAATAAGCATACATGTCGGAGATATCGGATACTGTGGTAAGTGGTGTAGTTCCACTTGGACTAACCAGACTACCAACACGGAAAGGAATACTCCCCACGACTCCGTTCGAAGGACTAGATACCCGGGTGTACGACAGATTCTTTTTAGCACTTACAAACTGAGCATTAGACTGCGAAAGCAGTGCTTTGGCTGAAAGCAATGAGTTTTCTGCCAGTTGCAGATCATACGAGCCAATCACGTTGCTTTTAGCCAGCTCACGCTTATTTTCGGCAGTTAACGCTGCGGTAGCTACATTAGCTCTGGCAACATTTACAGCTGCACGGGCAACATTTACCGCTTCTTCATATTGCACGGCATCAATCTGAAATAATACCTGACCTTTATGTACTACAGAACCTTCATCTACACAAAGACGTGTAATGAAACCTGAAATCTGAGGACGAATTTCAATATCCTGTTTTCCTTTCATGACAGCCGGATAAGAGCTTTTTAATTCAACATTCGAATTACTTATCGTTATTACTGCATATTCCGCTATCGTATCACTCCCCTGTTGTCCCTTCTTATTACAAGAATAGAAAGACAAGCATACCAATAATACTCCGATAATTGATACCGGAGCATAAAACAATCTGGCGTTTCTCTTAATCATAAAACATTTATACATTTAGTTCATTTATACCTAAAAAAATAACAGCTGCAAAGATCCGAATAATTTGATAAATCAGAAAGCTCCATAGTTCATAATAATTGTTCCATATTTCCTTGTTTTTTTTTAAATTAAGATATTTCGATTATATTTGTGGTCAAAAAAAGAACATTAGATGGATTCTAACACACTTATCTTTAAAGAGAGTTTTATTTCAACCGAGAACGACTTTGCTATGCATTCGGGCACAAGCAACTCTTTTGCATTGGAATACCCTGTGCATAGCGACAGAGAATACATTGGTTTTTGTATGGAAGGATATGCTGAAATAGAAGTTAATTTAATAGAACATACACTATTAAAAAACGAAATTATTATCATTTCAAAAAATCAAATTGTATTTCATCATAAGATAAGTGATGACTTTAAGTTTATTCTGCTTTCTTACTCAAATGAATATCTTAATGAATTTGTAATTGACATACGGAAATATCCACCTTTTTTTGTTTTATTCAGACAAAGATTTCCATCATTTATTCTAAATAAAACAGAAGCTGAACAGATACTGGACTTTTATAATCTCATGTGGAAGGCTGCACAGAATGTTCAGAACGATTACAAACGGGATTCCCTCAAACATTTACTGAGTTCATTACTGATTACCCTTCATTGGTATGCAAATAAAAATGTCGATAATCCGGCTCCGACATCCCGAAAGCACGAGATAGTACACGAATTTTTCACGTTGATTTTTAAACATTACAAAGAAGCTAAGGACGTCTCTTTCTATGCCGATAAGCTTTGTGTATCTCCTAAATATTTATCCACACTGGTAAGAAGGGAAACTGACAGAACTCCGAAAGACTGTATCGACAATTATGTGATTCTCGAAAGCAGGGTTTTACTGAACTCATCTTTTACCATTCAGGAAATATCTCAACAATTAAATTTCCCAAATCAGTCATTCTTTGGTAAATATTTCAAAAAGCATACCGGCATGTCACCCTTGAATTACAGGAAACACAAATAGCAGGCCCGATATGAATTAAGGAGTAATTAATTGCCATTATAAAACATTATTTCTAACTTCGAAACCTACTATCTATCACTTTGCAAAATTTTGATAATCAGCCAATAGCAAATAACCTAATTCAGCACTTCAAAATTATCTGTCTTGATGTTTGATCTTAGTTGCTGGGAGATTTTGTAGAAAGGTCGAACCTCATGAGATTAACCTTATTAAAGAAAAATTCAAACAACCAAGTTTTTCCAACTTATAAACTGCCTCAATTAAGCCGCCCCAAGTGAAGATTACAACATTTCTTTTTTATTATAGATTAGTGGCAGTACAAGTACAGAAGTCCAGGTATCATAGTGTTTCAATTCAAGGGAACTGCAGACTTAATTGTTGCAACAATTCCTCAACGGTGTTAATTTCCAGTTCTTTTAATTTCCAACCCTGTTCAGTGACCAGAATCTGCACTTCAGCATCCTGGACAACCATATATCCGGCACGTGCCAATGCCCTCAGTGTCCAGTACATTCTTGTTTTATCGCCACTGACCCACACTTTCTTCGTCATCGGGTAATTCATAGAAAAGTTTCCATTGGCAGCATTAAAGAAATAAGATTTACTCTGAAACGTGCGAGTAAAACTGCCGTTAAAGACTAAATCTTCGGGGACTCCACTTTCAATTCCGAAATCGGAACTGATTAACCAAATGCGGTCGGCAGCCTGAAGAGCCAAATCCAGTTCATGTGTGGAAAGCAGGATGGCTTTTTGAGTTTTATGAGCCAATTTATGAAGCAACAACATAATTTCAACCCGGTTAGGCAAGTCGAGATGAGCAGTAGGTTCATCCAACATAATGATGGGGGTATCCTGTGCCAGTGCTTTGGCGATCATAGCCCGTTGACGTTCACCATCAGAGAGCTCATTGATATTCTGGTGCATTTTATGATCCATATGCACCATTTCTATGGCTTCACGAATAACCGCATCTTCTTCGGGAGTAATATTACCCCACCAGTCGCTGTGTGGATGCCGACCCAATGAAACAAGATTGTAGACGGTGGTGTTTTCAATATCCACCCTTTCTGTCAGGACCAATGCCAGCATCAATGCTTTCTCGTTTTGTTTGATCCGGGTAATATCCTTTCCATCGATAAAGGTAGTCCCGGTAAGTGGTTTTTGTAATCCGGTGAGTGTTCGTAACAAAGTCGATTTACCACTCCCGTTGGGTCCAATCAGGCATACCAGTTCCCCGGCATTCAACTGCAGGTCGAGTCCGGTTTGAATGATATCGATCTTTCCTTTTTTGGAATAGCCGATAGAGAGGTTCTTTGTTGTTAGAATGGACATCTTATTAATTCGTTTGAAAAGTTTGAAGTTTGAAAAGTTTGAACTTTATAAAGTTCCGTTTGTGGCAATCCCTGTTCCATGTACAACGGTCTGTGTTCTGTAATCTTTAATGCTATTTTGTCTGACTTATAACTACCGGCTTTCCACATTCCTCCTTTCCGGGCTTAAATTCCTCATTCTGTTTAAAGTGATTACAGGATCATCAGCTTCCGGGGATTTTCAATGGTT
>Ga0302260_1000091_pt1 | contig 17817 bp, 9 predicted proteins | sample II_Fen_E1_4_FD_194558 | JGI IMG/M metagenome (GOLD analysis project Ga0302260, IMG submission 194558) | Peat permafrost microbial communities from Stordalen Mire near Abisko, Sweden - II_Fen_E1_4 | ecosystem: Environmental > Terrestrial > Soil > Wetlands > Permafrost | place: Sweden: Abisko... | reverse complement strand
AAATGCATTTATTAAAAGGTTCGCAATCAATGCCAACACTAATAAAAATAAACAAATCATCGCGGAACTGAGGAACTATGGCAAAATTGCCGCTTAGTTTAAATAATTTTATAACGAACCATTGTAAGATAAAAACAAGTATGTTTGTGCTGTGATTATTAATTATTGTAAAACCGTAAATTAAAAAAAATGAAAACATGAAATTATTACACAATTATCAAAACTAATGTAATTATAAATCTAATCAAAATGAATTTAAATCATGAAGAACAAATCGTTAATCAGGCCTCTAAGCCTTTTATTCTTATTCTTTTTATTCCCTTTTTGCGCTTTTGCACAAACGACAACCGTGAAGGGAATAGTAAAAGATGTAAATGGTGAAACATTAATAGGAGTTAGTGTAACAGAAGTTGGGACTTCCAATGGAACAATCACTGATATTTCCGGAAAATATGAGTTCAAAGCTCATGCAAATTCAAGCCTTAGTTTTTCGTACATAGGCTATAAGACACAAGTAGTAAATATCAACAACAGTCCCATCGTTAATGTCGTATTAAAAGACGAAGACAAATCATTAAATGAGGTAGTAGTTGTAGGATATGGTACACAACGAAAAGAAGCTGTCACAGGTTCAGTTGCTTCGGTAAATGGAAGTGTGCTGAAAGAAATTCCGGCGGGTAATATCACGCAAGCATTGCAAGGACGTCTTGCAGGGGTTGATTTGGAGCAAACAGATTCAAAGCCGGGTGCTACATTGCAAATTCGTATTCGCGGTACACGATCGCTCACTGCTGACAATAATCCGTTGATCGTACTTGATGGTATTCCATTTTCAGGATCTATCAGCGACATTAGTCCTGACGACATTAAGAGCGTAGATATTCTAAAGGATGCATCGGCAACTGCAATTTACGGTTCACGTGGATCAAACGGTGTTATATTGATAACTACCAACAAAGGGGTAAAAGGTGCAGCACCGCAGGTTAGCTATAGTGGTTACTATGGTCAGGGGAAAGCAATCGAATACCCTATGATGAATGGATCTGAATTTGTTGCTCTCCGTAAAGCAGCAGGAAAATATACTACAAATGGAAGTGATGAAGCTGATAATGTGAATACAAATTGGCAGTCAATGTTTTATACAACAGCGACAGTACAAAGCCACGATTTAAATGTTTCGGGTGGTAATGAAAAGGGCAGCTATAAGTTTGGCGCGAACTATTATACCAATCAAGCGGTTATACCTGGTCAGAATTATACCCGTTATGCTATACGCGGTTCAATCGATCAGGAAATCGGTAAATACATACGTGTTGGATTTACGTCAAATACCAATTTTAATGTTACAAATGGAGCCAGCCTGGGAATATATGGTGTATTAAGCCAGTCGCCTATTGCTAACCCATATAATACGGATGGTACTTTGAAACGGTTTGTGCAAATGCCATTGGATCAGGGATTTGTTTTGACAAAAGACAGGATTGAAAATTTAGGAGATACCTGGAAAGATCAAAAAAAGGCATTAGGTTCTTATAACTCTTTCTATGCCGAAATAAAAATACCTGGAGTGGAAGGCTTAAAGTACCGCACAAACATCGGTGCGAACTTTAACTTTAGTAACGCTGGTACCTATTCAGGGGTGGGAGTTATGAATACCAATCCTTTAGCATCTTCTTCTGCAAGTGTCGTTAACTCTTATACTACAGATTGGGCCATTGAGAACTTGCTTACATACGACCGCTCTTTTGGGAAACACAGAGTAAATGCAGTAGCCATGTACTCAGCTGAACAAAATTTTAATAACTATTCAACAATATCAGCTATAAACATTCCGACTGACAACCTACAATTCTATAATATAGGACAGGCTAATGCATCCGACATTACGGTTAACCCGGGCAAAGACAGCAATGGTGTTCCTTATCAGGGATATTCGTTATGGGGTCTGGAGTCATTGATGGGACGTGTTATGTATTCTTATGACGACCGCTATATGATAAGTGGTACTGTACGTTCCGATGGCTCGTCAAGGCTGGCTCCCGGATATCAGTGGCATACCTATCCTGCAGTATCTGTAGGCTGGAATATTAACAAAGAATCGTTTATGAAGGATGTTACCTGGATTGATGCATTGAAGTTACGTGCCGGTTACGGACAAACTTCAAATCAATCAGTTGCAACTTACTCTACGCTTGGATCGTTAAACACTGCTCCATACAATTTTGGCACTACTTATAGTACCGGTTATAATGTTAATACTGTGCCGAATTCAAAATTGGGATGGGAGTATTCGTATACTTATAATTTTGCCACTGACTTTTCTCTCTTAAAAAATCGCTTGTCCGGTAGTGTAGAGTATTATATAACCGACACAAAAGATCTTTTGATGAATGTTAATTTGCCCAGTACTTCAGGTGTGACTAGTGTTACTCAAAATGTAGGTGCAACCCAAAACAAAGGGCTCGAAATCTCACTGAATGGTGTGATATTGGACAACCTCAACGGATGGACATGGGAAGTGGGAGCGAATGTGTATAAAAACGTAAACAAGATTACTGCTCTTGCTTCAGGAGCTCTTCAAGACGTAAACAACGGGTGGTTTGTTGGTAAGTCCATAAATAGTATCTACGATTACAAGAAAATAGGTCTTTGGAATACGACTGATGCCGATTATAAGTATTTTAGTACGTTGGAACCAGGAAAAACTTCAACTGTAGGTATGATTAAAGTTCAATACACAGGTACTTACAACGCTGATGGTTCGCCAACAAGGGCAATTGGTCCGGATGACAGGCAAGTTATGAATCTTGATCCTGATTTTCAGGGTGGATTCAATACTCGTGTAGCTTATAAAGGATTTGACTTGTCTATTGTTGGTAGTTTTCAAAGTGGTGGTATTCTTGTTAGTACCCTTTACGGTTCGGCCAGTTACCTTAATTTAATGACAGGGCGTCGTGGAAATGTGAAGGTTGACTACTGGACTACAACAAATACCAGTGCTCAATATCCGAATCCTGCCGGCCCATTAAGTGGTGATAATCCGGTTTATGGCAGTACGTTGGGCTACTTCGATGCATCATACCTGAAGGTACGTACCATTACACTGGGGTATAACTTCAAACAACAATGGTTAAAATTTGCGGGAATTCAGAAACTGAGACTTTACGGTACTGTACAGAACCCATTTATATTGTTCTCTGCTTACCACAATCAATCAGGTATGGATCCTGAAACCAATTCATACGGGAATCAAAATCAGGCCGTAAATTCATATAACTCTCGTACACTGGTTATAGGTACTAATACACCCTCTACGCACAGTTACTTAGTTGGTATCAATGTAACATTTTAAAAATAATAACAATGAAAAGTAAATATATAAAATCTTTAATAGGAACAGCCCTGGTGTCTGTGTTCCTCATGGGATGTTCGTCTGATCTTCTGACTGAGAACCCCCGCAACTTTTTCACACCCGGATATTTCCAGACAAAAGCAGGTATTCAAGGAGGAGTAACGTCACTCTATGCAAACCTACGCAATTTAAACGGGCAAGCATATTACTTCAACGCATGTGAAACCGGTACTGATGAAGCAACATGGGGTGCAAGTGCTGACGGAAACTTTACGTCTATGGATTATTCCGGTGCAGCGACATTTAATTCTGCAACTTCCCCTATCGGCATATTGTGGAATACTGTCTACTCTAATATAAATACAGCTAATGGTATTCTTGAAAATGCTTTAATAGTAAATGCCAGTAAAAAAGGAACTTCAGATACAATTCCGGGTTCGTTGATAGCAGAAGCCAATTTTATGCGTGCTTATGACTACTTTCTGTTGGTACAAAGGTATGGTGGTGTCCCGTTAGATTTGGGTTCAGGAGTACTGAAGTTCAATACGACTCCATCCAGAACATCAGTACGCAATACTGTACCTGAAGTTTATACCAAATGTATATTTCCGGATTTGTTGACAGCAGTAAATACTTTACCTGTGACACAACGTCTGACAGGAACTGTAACCAAACAGGTTGCCCAATTACTGTTGGCTAAAGCCTATTTGACTTATGCCTGGTGGCTTCAAAATCCAAACAGCATTCCTACCTATCCACTGTGTGACAGAAAAGATCCTAACGGAAAAGATGCAACTTGGTATTTTCAACAGGCATACGACCTTGCAACAGAAGCCATTTCTAGTCCAGGATCTTATGCCTTGCAAGCCACATATTACGATGTTAACGTGGGTTCAAACGATCGCAATAAAGAAGAAATGCTGTATGCCGATCATACACAAGCAAGTCAACAATATAATGGCGGGAGTCTTAGTTCTGGATCTGCCGCTGCTCCTGATAATTTTGCCGGCTGGATGTTGACATGGAACTATCCTACCATCACCAGTTCCGTAGATGGTGGAACTACCTATAAAACAAGTTCCGTTTTGCGTGCATCTACACAAGATTTAGGACGTCCGTGGGTACGTATGGCTCCTCCTATTGGTGTATTTACAAATACTTTTGCAGATAAAACAAATGATTCCCGTTACGATGGAACCTTTACAACCGTTTACCACGCCAACTGGCCATTAGGTGGGACGGTAACTGCAACATCTTTAGTCAATGCAAACGGTATGTCGGTTGTACCCGGTTCACCAATACTTTCATTCCTGAGCACTGATGATCCATCTATTGTTTATCCTGCTGCATTAACAGGAGGTAATAGTAGTGTCGGAGCAGGAACAATTTCCGGAAGAGCTGATTGGGTAGTTGGGCCGAGTGCCATTAGTAGAATTATTTATCCTGGGCTTTGGAAATTAGGACCTTATCGTACTGACAATGCTGCCGGAATAGGAAACCCTAACGCAGGAAGTACCCGCCCTTTCCCGATCCTCAAGTTCTCAGAGTTATTCTTTATTGCTGCTGAAGCAGCTGTAAAGGGTGCTACTACAACATCTATCTCAGGCACCTATGCAAATGATGGAACCGCCAAAGGATTGATTAATATTATTCGTGCACGTGCCGGAAAATGGAAATATAGCAATGCTCAAAACGCTGTGTTAATTGCAGATAATAGTGCGGCTATGGTTGCTGCTACGCCTGCAACTATAGATATTAACTATATTTTGGCTGAACGTTCACGCGAATATTTTGGCGAAGGTTATCGTATCTTCGATTTAAGACGTACACAAACATGGAAAGACATTGCTGGTACTTACCAAATTTGCGGAGTCAAATTTGGAGATCGTACGGTTCAAACTACAACGCGTACAATTTTACCGGCTAACTATTTGGATCCTATTCCACAGACACAAATTGATGGTATGGATATGACTGCTGCTGAAAAAGCAGCGTATCAGAATCCTGGTTATTAATCATCTATTAATGTATAATGTAACTGCTTTTTTCAAATTAAATTTGAAAAAAGCAGTTTAAAAACATAGGTGTTTTTTGATACACATACTCTAATTGGAAGCAGTCAGAAATATTCTTCTGACTGCTTTTTTGTGTGAGATACTAATAACTACAGAATGACTCATGACAATAAACCGAACGCAAAGAATCATGTTGTATTTAATTGATTGTATAAGAACTCTGTCTATTTCCGAATAGTAGTTGCCAAATTTTGCTACACTGACTTCATTATTCTTAGTTTTAAGTTCCGACTCAATTTTAAAAGTTTGCAATTATTCTGCTGTTGCAGTCTTTTGCGCAAGGGTATTTTCATTATACTTAGCTACCTTTAGATTATCCGGAGCCATTTGAACAAGGTTTCACACATTTTCTTTTTTTGGTCAGCACAGACATACGACTACCTAATAAAGCTACAGCAGCAATCAGAGCAGCTAATGTCATAGCCAAAATCAATTTTTCATACTCTCCGGTTTAGATTATTTCGTAGAAATCAATATATCAATTAAAGATCAGAGATGATCCTGTGTAACTCATCTTTTGATTTACCCAACTTCAACTGAAGTCTTCCAAACATTTCTTCTTTCTTTCCTTCGGCAAACATTAAATCGTTATCGGTTAATGAAGCAAATTTTTGTTTTAGTTTGCCTTTTTGTTCGGCCCATGTACCTTTTAGTTCTGTTGTGTTCATATTATTATCAATAAATAGTGAATGAATTTTCACTACACAAAGGTCGGCTAATTATTCTTTATCTTTTTACACAATTACTGGAAAGACTTATAGAATTCACACATTAATCTTTGAAATTTGCAGGTAAATAAAAAAGATACTGCATACCTGCAATAGCCTCTTCAATTCCTTTATTCAGAACCATTTATTGCTGAGAAATAAGTTCTACGAATTGAACAAGCTTACCATTGTCAGTCACTTTATAAAAAAAGACTCCTGTTTGAAGCTGACTGGTATTAAGCGTTGTAGATGGATTCTTAATCTGTGTACTTAGAATTCCTTTGCACACTTCGTTATATAGATTAAATTCGTATTGAATGTCTTAAGAAGGATCATTTAACTGCATTGTTATAACTGAATTAAATAGATTTGGAACAATAGAAGACGTTGTATATGTTCATGTTATTAAAAAGACTTTATCATTCAAAGATTGGGAACAAAATGAAGCTAATCGCTAACATGAGAATATTATAAAATTAAAGACAGAGGCCATAAAAATAGCCTCTGTCTTATCAGAAAAAAACGCAAACAAAAAGAAAACATATCATTGTTTAGGAATGATATCAATAATTACGGTACGGTTATAAAAACGTTCTTCAGGATATTTATTTTCGAAAGGAGACAACGATTGGTCACCGCCAAATCCTAACACCTGAAAAGTTACATCTGTACGACCTTCTTTTTTCAAACCATTCTCTAAAATAGTCTGGACATCATTAGCACGGTTTACAGACAGGCGTTGGTTATAAGCCGTATCTCCGATAATATCGGTATGGCCATGTATAATAACATTTGCGCCCGTTGGAATTTTAGGAATAACAATATCTGTCAGATACTTTTGGTACATACTGATAGCAACCGATTTATTAAACTCATAAATGATACTGAATCTCATTCCTTCCTTTTCTTTTGGTGCAACCCATAATACCATATGTACTTTCGTCTCTTTAATAATAGATTGACCATCCCTTGTTTGACCTATCATTTTTACAGTATAATCACCTTCAGGCTGAGTACCTAAAATTGATTTACCAGGAATACTAACCACTTCAACATTATAAGGTCCAAAATTTTGGATATTTCCTGCATTATCGGTTATTACTAACGACCAGGATGAAAAAGCTTTATCAGATCCTGTATTATTGAAAGATACATAGCTGTCAAGCGGAGCTTCCTGAATGGTATTGATAGTAACCGGTTTCAAAGGAGTATCCGGTCCGCTCTGGAATTCCATTAATAAAGAGGAGGAGCTACTTTCGATAGACACACGGCGATCACCTTCACGAAGTAGCACGAGTTCTTTTGTACCACCCGGTTGTTGAGATGGAATATTGGGTCTGATCCTACCCTCGATAACTATTCTTGATGGATCTATTTCAAAGACTGTTACCAGATAATGTTTAACGGATCCTGCCATAGCAAGTCCATCACGGACACCTTGTTCTGACGAACCGACTAACTTAACTGAAGTAGACGAATTTCTTCCCATTCTGTCACCAAGGATATTCAGTATATTATAATATACTTTCATTTGACGTGCCGAACGACCTGACATGTTTTCGGATGATTGCATAGACAAATCATCTTCTTTGAAATCTTTTACCTGATCTTTCTTTAGCATGACATAACGACCGGGTACTTCAGCAGAACCCAAATCGAAAAATACATAGTTACGAAGCGGGAAAATTTCACTGACATTTCGTTCTTTTACAACATTTTTTGGCGAGTTTACCGTAAATGATATCATTGGAACTACTTTAGGAATAAATGCTTCAGTCTTTACCGGGGAAGCTACTTTATGTCCGGCACCTAACTTTAACGCTGCTCCTACTCTAACGGTAGTTATATTCCAGGTTTCAATACTACGGGGATCCTGACCAAAATACGGTTGAAAGGAAACAAAAGGTGATAACACAAATTGTGTCTTTTTGTATTGCGAGGTAAGATGAATATCATACCCAATTCCAACCTGCATCGAAATGATATTATTATAAATATCACTCAAATCACCTTTTACAGCAGCACTATGTGCCTGATTGGGATAAGCCGGGTTAATACCAAGCTGGTAGGTGAATGATTTAGACAGATTAAAAGCCAAACGCGGACCAGCATACAAATAGAGATCCGATTTAAACGGAGCAAAACGTACACTTGGCTCCACAGTCAAATAACTCAGGTCGATATTCAAATCTTCCGGACAATTACACGGAGTATTCACGCCATTAAATGCACCTTTCCGGTTATCATAACCAACCTGAAGCATAACTCCCCATCTCGAATTAGCAGGACGATATTCGACCAATGGAGCAAGATAAAGGCCTACACCATCACCATTATGAAAAGTGGTAGGAACCGTCAGCTCTGCATTCAGTTGTTGTGTAGAACCCCTATAAAAGTTGATATTTCCACCTGCTGCCACACCAAAGTACCAGGATGGTTTCGTATATTGAATGGAATCCTGTGCATGGATTGGTATAAGAATCCCAATCATCATTAAAACACAAAGAGTAAGACTTTTTATGCCCGGGGCATAAGGGAACCATGTTGTACGTGATTCCTCTTTGATATTATTTTTAGTTTTCATATTCTGTTGAATTATTTTTTGATAAATCTGCAATAAACGGACAAACTCATTTTATTAAGGAAGTACAACGGTACTGGCATTCAACGTAACTGCAGACTGGGCCAGTAACCTTCCGGTAACTTTTGCTCCTGTATTCAGTGAAATAAGCGTTTGACTCAATATATTTCCGCTAAAGTCGACATTCGATCCAATAACAGCATCAGTAGCCGTAATCCAGAATATATTTTTTGCCTGAGCTCCACCCGTTAAATGAATGATAGCATTGCTATTAACCGTAAGGCCCTGTGCTATTTGGAAAACCCACGTGTCATTTGCTCCACCGTTAAGCGTAACACCTGCATTGGTTATTAAAAGTCCCGTACTCCATTTATACAGACCCGGAGCCAATGTCATACCACTTACATCACCGGCACCCAAGGCGACAATAACAGTTGTTGTCATACCCAATGCAGTAGTAAATGCCGTTTGCATATCGTTGATAGCAGTAGTCATTTTTGCAGGAGGAGAAAGCGTATAATCGGAAGCATAAACCTTCCCACTTACATAGATTGACGTAGAAAACTGATTTGTAGCATCCATAATCAACGAGAAACCGGTTATGGCAGTTGCTGCTGCAGGACTTACGCCGATATTGCCGGTAATAGAAGTAACACCGGTCGTTGAAATTCCCGTCTTTGATAAAACGGTAAAATCAGCTGCAGTTCCAAGATTTACAACACCCGGACCTTGAGGAGAGGAAGCTGTAAAGTTCGCTGTGATATTCTTATTCCCGTTCATGTTAACTGTTAATGGATTTGTCGATCCTGTAGCATCACCACTCCAGGAAGTAAATGTATATCCTGAATTAGGTGTTGCAGTAAGAACTATATTCGTACCGGAAGGATAAGTTAACTGAGTTGGATTTTTAGCAACAGAACCATTTACGGCATTCACATTTAATGTAAAATTACTGGCATTTGCTGTAAAGTTTGCTGTTATATTTTTATTTCCATTCATTTTTACCGTTAATGGATTTGTTATACCGGTAGCATCTCCACTCCAGGAAGAAAAGGTATACCCTGAATTTGGTATTGCCGTAAGTTGTACACTGGTACCACTATTATACGTTAATGAATTTGGGTTCTTCGTGACTGAACCATTAGTAGCAATAATATTTAACGAGTAAACATTAAGGGTTGTAAATGTCCATGTAGTGTCCTTTGCAATAGCGCTGCCATCAGTATTCATTGCTAACATACTCATTTTAGCTGTATAAACAGTCAAAGGGCTTAGGGCAGTTGCAGGAGTAAATGAAGCAACAGTTCCGTTACTCAAGACTATACCGGGAACTAAGGTTGTACCATTCTTCAACGTAAAAGTTGAGGCTGTAATCGTAGTTGGATCCATAGGCATGCTAAAAGTAACTGTGACAACTTTGTTTAGAGCAACACCTGTTACTAAATTTAATGGATCGGTAGCAATCACGACAGGCAATATTGTTGTACCTGTACTAAAAGTCCACACATAATCAGCTTGTAAGGCGTTTCCCAATAAATCTTTTGCAGCAGTTGTAATCCTTGCCGTAAAAGTGATATTGTCTGGAAGTTTAGCGGAAGCTGTAAAAGTAGCCGTTGAATCAGTGTAAGTAACAGTTCCAACTATGGCGGATGTGCTTTTTACAGTAAAAGAAGACCCGTTAATCGTTTTCGGATTCATCTTTTTATTAAAGGTTGCTGTAACAATACTTGTCCGCACGGCCTGTTCGCTGGTGATTATCGAAACCACCTTGCTGCGGCCAACCAATGTTGCACCATTTATAGGCGTAACAGATACCACAACCGGACAAGGTCCCCCAACTACAGCGACGTAATCATCGCTTTTGCATCCGGCTAACAGGACAACGGATACGATGGTAAGGGTTGAAAGGAGTTTCTTAATTTTCATATATGTTGATTTAATTGTGAAAGAATTTCCACGCTGCAAAGTTGATTATTTCTGAAAAGATTTGCGTTACATAATTTTACAGAATAGTTACATCATTCACACCTTAATAATTATACTTTCAAACGTTTCTCTTTTACGCTGAAGCATACAAAAAAAGAGACTTCCCTTACGAAAGTCTCTTTTCTGCTTTAAAATCCTTTTATGAAATTACTTGGTTTTAAATACTACACGTCTGTTTTTAGCCCTTCCATCGAAAGTAGCATTACTAGCAACCGGGTATTCTTTACCAAATCCTTCTGTGGTTAATCTTGTTGATTCAATTCCTTTACTTTCAAGATAAGTTTTAACCGCATCGGCACGTCGTTTTGACAATACAAGATTCCATGCAGCACCACCTGAAATATCGGCATATCCGTTTAATTTAAGAGTATAAGTCGGATTTTCTTTCATTACTTTTACAACCTGATTTAAATCTGCATAATAAGATTTCCGGATAACACTTTTACCCAATTGAAATTGAATATTTCTAAAAGTCCGTACCTCTGAATTTTCAGCAGGCGTAACCAGAGAGATTACGGTACAGCCATTAGCATCCACTTTAGCTCCCGTTTGAGTGTCAGGACATTTATCCAAATAGTCAGGGACGCCATCACCATCTGCATCAAGTGGGCAACCTTTAGCATCTACCTTAACTCCGGCTGGTGTATTAGCACATTGATCTAAATAATCAAATACTCCATCTCCGTCTGTATCAAATGGTGTTCCTGTAGCATCTACTTTAACTCCCTTTGGAGTGTTGGGGGATTTATCCAAATAATCAGGTACTCCATCACCATCTTCATCAAGCGGACAACCTTTTGCATCTACCTTAACACCGGCAGGCGTATCAGGACATTTATCTAAATAATCAGCGACTCCATCTACATCCGTATCAATTGGGCAACCATCTTTATCCACTTTTACATTTATAGGCGTATCCGGACATTTATCCAACTTGTCTGCTATACCATCTTTGTCTGTATCTTTAGCTTTACCAAAATTAAAGACAAGACTAAAAATATGCTGACCATAAGCATCATTGCCTGATTTAGCGGAAGAGTGACGACTTGATCCAAAGAAATCAACTCCCCTGTTTTGATCATGATTATCACTGTTGGTAAAGTTATATAAGTATTGATATTGAATTGCAAAATGATCTGTAATTTGATACTTTAGTCCGGCTCCAACGGGAACAACAAAATCATTTCCTTTCGTTACAATGGTTGGATAAACACTTGAATTTGATCCTGATTTATCGTATGCCGGATCAACACCATATGTTGCAAATCCAATTCCTAAAGAGATAAATGGAGATAGTTTTGAATTTTTACTCAAGATATATCCATTATTGAACTTGTAATGTGTAAACAAAGATGCATCCGTTTTTAGACCTCTAAAATAATTTACATTACTTTCACGATAGCCATATTTTCCATAGCTTCCCTGCAAGCCTAAATCAAAAGATGGTGTTAAATAATAACCCAATGACAAACCACCGGCTCCATACCATGTTTGTTTAAAATTAAAAATTCCACTCCCATAATCGCCATTGTATTCATTTTGAATAACGCCCAGACCAACAGCAAACCGGCTATCTTCGGTTTGAGCTTTTGTAAATTGGGATACAACAAAAAAAGCTATTAAAATTAAAATCTTATTTTTCATATACTTGAGTTTTATTGTGAATGAATTTTCACAATGCAAAGTTGCGTACTTTTTCATTTAAATGTCTTACATAATTACAGCTAAATATTACATTATTCACACATTCATAAACGAATAATTGAATGTGATGCCATCAATCAGAATTTCCAGTGAAACACATTTCGGTATAAAGTAATAATATGAAAAAGAGCATTTCCCGTCAGTAGTTGGGAAATGTTCTTTTCGTAAGAAATAATTTGTTGTACCGGCATTCAATTCCCATTCATCCCGAAAGACAAACAACAAGATAACTGCGGTTGAGCTTTTTTATACCTGTATATTCATTAGGTAACTGAAAAGCCCGAATACTTTAAGTAACCAGATAACGACAACAATTACAACCACGATATTCAAAATGTTTTTAATCTTACGATCCATAGGAATGTACGTATTGACGGCCCACAGCAGAACACCTATAAGAATAATGACGAGTAAAACGGATAATAACGACATACTGAATAATTTTAGAAGGTTGATTTAAAAGAGAATTATAAATAAAGAAGCGATATTCTACTTTTCAAAAGTTCAGAACCATGAAAATATTTTGCGAATATATTTCTTCTTCGTCACAAAGATAGATGACATCCTAAGCACAAAACTTACATAATTTTAGAATAAAGTTGTATTATTCATACTTCCTTTTTGCATTGAAAAGAAAGAATTAACTGAATCATTTTTAGTATGCTTGCGTTGTTTATAATAATATCTGCATATCTTACATCCTCTCCATATACCAGCTCAATTCTTTTTCTATCTTTTGGTAATGAAAAATAGACGTTATGATTTTTTGCAGACGTATAAAGGCTGTTTCACTTTTTACTACATAATCGAATGCTTTATGATGCATGCATTCCACCGCCACTTCAATTTTATCTTGGGAAGATAACATTACAACCGGTATGGCAGGATTATAAGCTTTAATTTTATCCAGGGTCTCAATGCCATCCATGGCTGTTTTATCAACTCCATCCAGAAAATAATCCAAAACAACTACGTCCGGTTTATGGGATAAATTTTTTATGCAAAACTCACCTGTAGCAAATGTTTCTACAGATATATCGGCATGTTGAAGGAATTCAATTTCCAATGATTTTAAGAACAGGGCATCATCATCCACCAGAAATATTTTTATTTTATCTTTAATCATTGGTTGTATTTTTAATTCTATTAAATTCTATTTCTAATTCTCTGCAGGCCTGCATACAAACGTTTCCCAGTTTTAAAACCATATCTTTTATCGAATCGTTCTGTTGCATGGTACCGGCATAATCCTGTACCTTTTTTGCCATATTTTCGAAATCAACGCTTATCCCCATGATGGCAAAGGATGGAATCATTTTATGAACAGCTGCATGCAATGATTTCCAGTCTCTTTCAAGTAAGGCCTTTTTCATGACACGTATGAGCGGAGGAGTTTGCTCCAAATAAAGGGTAATCATTTCCATCATTAATTGAGGATTTGATTTGGTTCTGGTTTTCAAATAATCCAGGTCAATACAACTTGCATTCGTCACCTCATCCAATTCACAACTATCCTCATCAATATTAATTAAAGAAGAAGACGGCCTTTTCGTTAATCCGATAATTTTGCTGTATAATAATTTTTCGTCTACCGGTTTTGCAATATAATCATTCATTCCCACTGCTTTGCATTTTGTCAAATCCATCGTTGTCACATCAGCTGTCAAAGCAATAATAGGTATATCCGAATGCATCCGATTGCGAATATAGTCAGTTGCTTCAAACCCATTCATTTCAGGCATTTGCAGATCCATTAAGACAATATCAAATACATTCTCCTTCAGTTTCTCAATGGCTATTTGACCATTACCGGCAATGTCCCGTTTAAATCCGTAATCATCCAATAGCGTTTTCATTAATAACTGGTTAAGAGGTATATCTTCCACCACAAGTACGTTGATGTCCTTCGTTTCAAAATCCAATACAATCGGTTCGATGTCTATTTCAGCTTCAGCGTTTGTTTTCTGGAAGCTAAGCATAAAACTAAAAGCCGATCCCACATCCGGTATACTGGTTACATGAACACTTCCACCCTGTTGTTCGACTAATTGCTTTACAATAGCCAAACCTAATCCCGTACCTCCGTATAAACGTGAAGTTCCACTGGTAGCCTGCTGAAAATTATCAAAAATAGTTGCCTGTTTCGATTCGGATATTCCTATTCCCGTATCCTTGACCAGAAATTCAATGCTTACATTTTCCTCATCTTCTGTCAGTAAACAGACACTGATTGTAATACTTCCTTTCGTGGTAAATTTTACAGCATTACTGATCAGGTTTAAAATAATCTGATGTAAACGAACCGAATCACCGACCAATACGTCAGGAATCCTGTCATCATATTCTTTTATTAATACCAGATTTTTTTCCCATATCTTAGTTTCAAACAAATGAATCATGGCTGCAATGGAAACCGACATCTTAAAAGGTACCTGTTCATAAGTCATTTTACCTGCATCCACCTTCGCCAGATCAAGGATGTCGTTTATAAGTACAATTAAAGCATCACCACTCAACTTTATAGCAGTCAGGTATTCTTTTTGTTTGACTGACAACTCGGTTTTCAACAGTACCTTCGTAAAGCCAATGATTGCGTTCATGGGAGTCCGGATTTCATGACTCATATTCGACAGAAACTGTTGTTTTGCCTTTACCGCATTTTCAGCAATCAGGGTCGAGCTTTCGGCTTTGTTCTTTGCTATTTCGGCAATTTCCGTTGCCGTTTCAGCAAAGACGATGGCTTCGTTCAACTGTGTTTCAAACTTCCGTTGATCGGTTATATCGCGTGCCACCACTACCACTCCCTGTACATTTCCCCGATCGTCTTTATAGATAGAACCGTTGAATAATACTTCGGTCAGGATGCCATCCCGCATGGTCAATGGAAAATCAGTCACAAACCCATTTGCAAAAACATCCTGATAAACTTCTTTTGCCTTCTCGGGTTCGGTAAAATAATCGAAGAAATCAGTACCAATCATTTCATCTCGCTTCACCCCGGTCATTTTTACCGTCGCATGATTCATATCCATTATTTTACCCTCCAGATTAATGGTAAACAATGGATCAAGGCTGGCTTCGATAAGACTTCGTGCGTATTCAGATGCCAGTTTTTGGGCAGTAACATCCCTTGCCACCACCACGACTCCCAGCACGTTTCCTTTATCATCTTTATAAACCGATCCATTGAACAGTACATCCGTCAGCTTCCCGTTTTTATGACAAAGCGTAAGAGGTGAATCGGCCACAGATCCATTTGCAAATACTTCCTGATAAACATTCCTGGCCATTTGCGGCTCTGTATAATAATCGAAAAAGTCACTGCCTCTCAGTTCATCCCTCGTATAACCGGTAATATTGGCCAATGCCTGATTCATATCGGTAATTTTTCCTTCCGGACTAATGGTAACCAACGGATCCAGACTCGCTTCAATCAGACTAAGAGAGTATTGCGAAGCTAATTTTAAAGAATAACTAAATGCTTCAAGTTCTTTCGTAGCTTTCTCGCGTCTTTCTTTTTCTACATTTTGTAAAATAATTTCTTTGTCTGCAATGACTAACTCTGCCGCTCTTTTTTGCTTTTCTTCCGTCTGAAATGCTAGTTCTTTATCGGCAATGATTAACTCGTCTGCACGTTTTTGTTTTTCTGTCGTCTGATAAGCCAATTCTTTATCTGCAATAATTAACTCCGCAGCCAGTTTTTCTTTTACCTCGTTCTGAAGAATTAGTTCTTTATTGGCAACACCCAATTCATCGGCCCGCTTCTCTTTTTCATTATTTTGAAAAGCAAGTTCTTTATTGGCAATAATTAGTTCGGCTGCCCTTTTTTCTTTCTCATCATTCTGGAAAGCAAGTTCTTTGTTGGCGACACCCAATTCATCGGCTCGCTTTTGTTTTTCATCATTCTGAAAAGCAAGTTCTTTATTGGCAATACTTAGCTTTTCAGCCCATTTCTGACCGGTTATATCTCTTGCCACTAAAACGGCACCTATCACAGTTCCTTTCATGTCCTTATAAACCGATCCATTAAAAACAACATCGGTTAACTTTCCGGATACATGCCTGAATGTCAGGGAACGATCTTTTACTGAACCTTTAGCGAAAACTTCATGATACACTTCTTGCGCCTTTTCAGGCTCAACGAAATAATCAAAGAAGTTTGAACCGATAAGTGTTGCTCGTTCCACCCCGGTGATTTTTACCTTTGCCTGATTCACATCCGTAATCTTACCCTGAATGTCAATAGCAACCAACGGATCAAGAGTTGCCTCAATCAGATTACTGGCATATAACGATTCATGCGTCTTTGTCCTTTCCATTCCTTTTTTTATGACCCCTCAATCCCCTAAAAGAGAACTAAGAATTGCTTATGTTTCTACTTCCTATTATCTTCTTACTTCTTACTTCTTACCTCTCGCTCCTCATCTCTCATCTCTCATCTCTCACCTCTCATCTCTCATCTCTCATTCCTCACCTCTCATTCCTCACCTCTCATTCCTTGCCTCTTACTCCTTGCCTCTTACCTCTCGCCTCTCATTCCTCACCTCTCATTCCTCAAATATCTTCAATCTGGTTCCTTCGTTTCTCCTTCAATTGTTTAAAATGTGATGGCGATAATCCGGTTACCTTTTTAAATTGGTTAGACAGATGAGCCACACTGCTGTAGTTCATTTTGTAAGCTATTTCCGTAATATTTAATTCGTCGTAAATGATTAATTCTTTTATCCGTTCAATTTTATGATTGATAATAAAATGTTCGATTGTTGTCCCCTGTACTTCAGAAAATAAATTAGCCAAGTAAGTATAGTCATGATTCAGTTTTTCGCTCAGGTAATCGGAAAAATTGGTTTTAATCATCTCGTCCGAATGATGGACCATTTCAATGACCGTATTTTTGATTTTCTCAATTAAAACAGCCTTTTTGTCATCCATTAGTTCAAGACCTGAATCGAGTAAAGATTCTTTTAGCTTTGCCCGTTGTTCCAGCGTAATTGTCTCCATAATCTCCACTTCACCCAGATCAACCACGATAAAATGCAGCCCAAGTTTTTTTAATTCTTCTTTCACTGCCATTTTACAGCGATTACTAACCATATATTTAACAAATAATTTCATGCTGAAGTAATTTAAATTTAAAATGTCGGTTAGAACTCCGCTAATTGGGAACTCGAAGGGTATTTATATTATTCTGTTTCTATACGATCAAAATATCTTGGAATCAATAACTAAATCTCTAAAAATGATACGGTCAAAGATAGGTATCTTTATTTCATAAAGTGTTACATAATTCACACATATATTTAAGAGCCTCAATATAATAATGTCTTTTATGATAAAAAGATCGTTTTGACGGAATTTTATGATTGCCCGGGAATACTGGCTTCGTCTGACAATGATTAATATTAGGGGAAA
>Ga0302260_1000071_pt1 | contig 20757 bp, 16 predicted proteins | sample II_Fen_E1_4_FD_194558 | JGI IMG/M metagenome (GOLD analysis project Ga0302260, IMG submission 194558) | Peat permafrost microbial communities from Stordalen Mire near Abisko, Sweden - II_Fen_E1_4 | ecosystem: Environmental > Terrestrial > Soil > Wetlands > Permafrost | place: Sweden: Abisko... | reverse complement strand
CGTTTTCGACCAGGGCTACGTAGCGGTCAAACACGTCAATCATCGATGCCCCTTCAAAGGAGCCGGAGACGTCAGGCTCTAAGAAGTTGAGATTACCAAACCGGGTGACGGGTAGCACCCCTTGGTGCATCAACGAGGTTTGGTAGGACTCTAACGCGTTCGATAAGATATCACTGGCCCCTTTTACCGTTAAGCGAAGATCGCCCCGGGTTCCTTCAAGCGCTTGTAAGTCGCTGGCGGTAGCAAAGTTTTGTAACGCGCTATAGCCCAGTAACTTTTTGGTATCCACGTGCGGGTTAACTAACCTAGCTTCGTGCTGATCCACGTTGGCAATAAACGCCGAGCCCAGTGCGGTGATCTCGGCTAATACCCCTTGACGCTTGGCTTCAAAACCCTGGTAGGCTGCGTTCACGTTACCCACACCCAAGGTTTCGGCAATCCAGGTGACAAAGGCGGTGCGAGCATCCCAACCGTAGGTGTCGGTATAGATGTCATGGGTGTGATACGACGGGGGGAAGGTCGCCGGTAAGTTGGTGATGTTCTGCCACAACACCGCACGCCCGTCGTGGATCGCTGCCCACAACAGATCAACTAAAGCCATCGTGTTATAGCGGTATTGGCCACCCACCACTTGATAGTTTAAAAAGAGATCTCCTGCTAACGATTCATTCTTTAAGCGGATAAACCCGGTACAGGCTTTACCCCCCGTGGCTTTGGTGGCTTCGGGAAAAAGGTGAACCGGTTGGTAATCCACCCACTTTTCAAGGGTCGCGCCGACGGAATCGGTAATGCTTAAGGAGTCAACAAAGAACGGACCTTCTAAGGCCGCAAGGATCTTGGTTTTCCCAGACGGATCCACGGTATGGCGTTCAAGTGGCACCAAGTTCGTGGCTGCTAAGCCCGTGGGATCAAACGGGTATTTTTCAATAAAAGGTACGTTCATTCCTGACCTCGTTAATAATTAAGGTATGCCGGTTGACTGGGCAAACCGGGGGTGGCAGAGATCGCTGAGCCTATTTTGCTTTCCGAGACCCGCACCGTCCCCAGCCCACAAAACTTATTGAGTGTCACCGACGTGATCGTGGTGGCGTTCGTCACCAACACCCCGACGTTGATATACGTGGTGGTCTCAGGGGTGGTTAAGGTTTGGATCTCGTAGGACGCTTGCCCGTTTCGCACCCGCACGTACAAATACAAGGTGGCGTTCGCCGGGTTTGCCACCCAAGTGCCCAGATTGACCACAGAGATCGGTAAGGTAAATTCCCGATCGGCAAAGATCGCAGGAACCGCCTGGGTTAAGTTTAAGACAAAGCCGCTCACCGTATACGGGATCGGGTTGGCCGACAGATCGCCAAATTGCAGCATCGGCACCTTCCCGATATGCACCACCGTCGAGTCGTTGGCCATCAAGGTGGCCAGTGCCGCTTGAGAGGCCGTCAACGGTGACATAAAGAGGTTTGATGCCGTGCCGTTAAGGGCGTCTTGCACACTGCCTAGCGCGAAGTCATCGACTTGCTCTAAGCCCACCACAGTGTTTTTGGTGTCGTTATGCGGATTGTTGACCAACCTAGCGTGTGCCAACAACCCGGCGCTTAAGGCGTCAAACGAGGAGCGGGCACTGGCGATACGGCTGTCAAGCTGATCCACCAAGTCTTGCAAGCTCGGCAGTCGGTTGACGTTATCTAACACGTCTTTAAACCGATACAGCGCATCGGTGGCCGGGATCCAGTTGTAGGTATCTTTCATATCTAGCGTGTGGGGTGAGGGCGGGAAGGCTAAAGGCTTGTTTTCGATGTCATTATAATAGTAGGTCGGGTGATAGGCCTCGAGTGCTGCTAACACGTCGAGCAAGTCTTGGTTAGATAAACCAAACGGATAACCACAGGCCTGATAGGTGGCAACCAGATTCCCAGCAAGCGTCGCGTTCTTAACGATAACCAAGGCGGCGTTATCCAGCCCCGAGTTCACCCGCACTTGAGGATAGGCGTGGGTGGGTGCATAATCCACCCAAGGGGTTAAGGTATTGCCTAGGGCATCTTTTAACACCAACGAGTTCACGTAAAACGCCCCGTGGGGCAGAACAAACGCGCGGATGCCCGTGGGGCTCGTTGGCAAGGCAACCACTTCGTTGGTGCACAAGTTATCTGGGTTTACGCCGGTTTCATCAAACTCAAGCCAAAGTATCCCAGGGAAGTCCGTCGTTGACATCTTACGCTCCTAATAGACGTGCCAGGGCTGTGTTCGCAGCCGGCGGGGTATAAACCGTCGTCGTGCCGGTATTGGCTTTGATCAGCAAGTTGGCATAATACACTTTCCACAGCGTCAAGTTCGCCTGTTCATCACTGGTAAGCAGTGACGCCTCATCAAAGATCTTTAAGGTGTTCACCGTTTGTGCACTGGATTGAATGTCAGGTAGCTCGCTTGAGCCTAAGGCCACCGAGTTCATAATCGAAAAGAGGGAATAATACACCGACTTGGCGATATCCAAGGTGACGTAGAGCTCCGAGTTGTTCGAGGGAATATCTGCCACCTGTGCCGGCGCGTAGTTGGCCACGTTCCCCAATTCAAAGTCCGTTTTACTGGCTTGATGCGCGTTACCGTGCGTATCAATATGAGTGTTTATGGTGGTCAAAAACCCTTGTAACAACGCCGAGACCGACGTTTGCATCGCCGTTAAGGCGTCCACGTAGTCTTGGTAGTTTAACGTTTGGTTGGTGGCATGCGAGTGCTGCACCGGGGGATAGCTTGCCGGGGTATCGGCCACTTGTGACCAATCGACGGTACGCGGGTTGTTTAATAGATTGGCAACAGTCGAGGCATATTGCACATCGTTTAAGGTAAAATCCCCACCGAGCACCGCATACGGATCAAGCTTTACCTCCACCGGCGTAGTGGTATTTAACAACGTGATACACCCGTAGAGCTCGCGGTAGGTATCGACCGACAAACGATCGTAGTAATACCCCAGCACGTAATCGACGTTTCTCGTTAACCCCGCGCCGGTGGCGTTGTTATACAACTTAAGACCGGCCCCAAAGAAGGGCGCACTACGGGGAATAAAGGTGGCGTAGTTGACGCCGTTAACCGGTGTCACCAACTGCGTTTCCATCGGAGCGATGGCCGTGGGTTGGTCGCGGTTGGGGTTAAAAGGATAGGTCACGGAGGACACAGACAAATTCGACATACACAACTCCCAGTCATTTTATGGACTTGCACTTTATCACATATGATTTAAAACAAAGTAAGGGCACAACATGTATCAATATGTAGCGGGGATCTCGTTGACCCGGGGGTTGCGACCTGTCTTGGTTTCTGACGACATTTCTACCTTATCCTTAAAAACCGTCCTACAAACCTACGAGCGTAACACGATCATCGTGTCCAACCCGGTGCTCACCCACAACGTGGCGTTTGTGCTACAAACGTATTACAACGAGCTGGTAAATTACACCGGCACGTTAGTCGAGTGGTTGGCCTCTTTAGGCACCCGTGCCTTGGCCACCACTGACACCCTACCGAACCTGACGTTAAACAGTGCGAAATACCACAACCTTAACGCCTTATGGTTTACCCAAAAACCGACGAACATCACAGGGAATCTGGCCAACGACGTACGGTATGCTGAAGCGAACGACCTCATCTTGATCAAAACGGGCGTAGATTACCCGACTTTATTTCAAAACGCGTTGTTTACGGTCAACGGGTATCTGCACCGGGCCTCGTTATCGCCTGATGGGATCTATCTCTTGGACGCGGCAAAACACGCCCGCTTAGCCAACGAGACCAACACCGGGGTGTTGTCGCTGTTAAACGTCTCGACCTTAACGTGCTATCCCATCACCCCAAGCCAACTGCAACCACCCGATCCGTATATCCCTTATAAGGATAAGATCCTGCTCGTGCCCCCGTTTAGTACCAAGGGGAAACAAGTGGGGTTGGTGATCGGCGGGGTGTTGTATTGGCAAGACGATGTGGTAACCGTGTGTGGTGATACCTTGGTGCAGCTTTCTACCCACCTCATTGATTGGGTCGATCGGTATTTCTACGATCGCGACTACCTGGACTTGTCCTCGTTGCCCTTACCTAATCAAAGCGGTTTAGCTTCAAAAGTCCTTGCGAGCGCCGATTACCAGGCTGACGGCTTTTATCAAGCCTGGCTTGCGCTGTCAACGTCTTTTTGGGTGGTGTTTGACAATCCCTACCTTGAAGTCCAGACCATTCCCTTAGAGGGACTAAAGTGGCCAGGTGAGTTCTTGGTAGCGAACGATGACCCGATCCCTGTGGTGCTTTCCGGTGGGTTTTTTGCAGAAGCGGCGATCCGACCCGGGCAAGACCGTTCAACGCTTGTGACCTCGCACTATACCAAACGGACGGGGTTGTATAAAACAACCCATTATCAAGCGGACCCGTTGGTCTCAGACTACGCTCTACAGTCAGACCCTTGGGTGAACCAACAAGCTTACTGGTTGAAGATATCCAGTTATTAAAGGATACTCCTTATGTTCGACGCACCCCTTGCGTTAATCAAAACGGCCTTTGGCGGGATCTTAGCCAACGGCAAACTGATCCTTATCGGTGTTTGTGTGGCGGCGGGTTTGTTTTTACTCTATAAACTCTATGACACCGGTAAACAGATCGGCACCATTGCTGAGAAGCAACAAGAAACCTCCGAGCAACTCAAAAGCTTGACCGGGGTAGTGAGCGATTTAAAGCAGTTAGGCCTGGAGACCCGAAACCTCCAACAACAACAAATGGACCTGACCAATAAATTGGCCAGCCAATATAACAAGGACAAAGAGAATGGCGATGTGGCAACGGCTGGGTATCTTGATAGTGTTAACAGCGGGACTTTGCGGATGCGCTTCAAATCAACCGGTACCCGTGCTCCCCTCGTCCTCCCTTATCCAAACGGCGTTAGCCCAAACAACGCTCCAGGTGCAACAACCCCCAGCGGAACTGATGTCGCCAGTCCCAATCACCCTGCAACAACGTATCATTAGCCACTTTTCAGACCAACCCGTACTGACCTCGGTGGTCACCGCGCCACAGGTGGTCTCATCGGTGACCTATCAAGCCCCGGTGAGTTCGGCTGCACCGACCCAAAGTGTTACCCCGCCTGTAGCCGATGCCGGGTATAACGAGATGTCCACTGAAGATGCAAGCTTTTTGATCAACGCAGGCCACGAGGGTGATAACAACGGACGTAAGCTTAATGCCTTGCAAACCTACGTCACGACGTTGTTGGACACCATCAGCAAGCTTAATCAGATCAAGCTTACCCAAGCAATTACCAGCCCATAACACCCCGGTCATAAAGTAGGCTCCTCCCAACCGGGGGAAGCCTACTTTTATGCCGTCTTGTTGTTAGGGTGCCGGTTGATTAGGATCAGGCATTACCGGAGGGGGTGGCGGGGTAAAGGTTGACGGAGGTTGGTTACTGGGGCTGACTTGATAATACGGTTTGTCCGGTTGCATCGCCGCAGGCACAAAGCCCATCTTTGCTGCCACCACGTTTCGCACCACCATCCCAATACCTAACCCGTTGTCGGTCGATAACAACGAGGTCAGGATCTTGCGCACCCCCATAAACTGCCAGGCTGTTAGCACCGGGCCAATCAGCACCACCAAGGTGGCGAGCACCGGAGAAGGCGGCCACTGGCCGTTATGCCACACTTGCAAGAACATCGTCACAAAATAGATCAGACACGCAATATTGGCCGTGAGTACCGAAGCAATCCCAGCAACGATCATGCCCTTTACCACCGGGGGGTGGACGGTTTGAATTACCGACGTAGCCAAATGGGCCTGCGTGGGGATAGCTTGTGAATTGGGTACCGGATCGGCCCCAAGATCGATATCCGGGGTTACGCTGTCTTGTAACGAAGGATCCTGATTCGACATACGTTATCCTTGAGTTGTGAGTTCTTTGATCAGTTGTTCGAGTGCGCAGATCCCGATGGCCACGGAGTCCACGGCGTGCTCAGACATCCCCGCCAGGGCGTCTGGTGGAATGGCCAGCTTACCACACGAGGCCACCCCTTTGCGCACCAGCTCTTTATCGTGGTTTGGGGTTCCTCGGGGCGCGAGCGCACCTACCGCCGCCTTGGCGGCATTCGCTTTGATGGTGTAAAAGGGCAACCACGGGTTATACGCCCAGATCGCACTCTTTACCGCTTCAACGGCTTCCACTAAGGAACGAAAGGTGGCGGGGGAGAAGCGCAGGTAGTTGTCTTCAAACACCACCTGATGCGGATGGACTTGTTGGAAATAGCCGTATAAGGCCTGGGTTATCCCGAGTAGCCGAGCATAGCGGGCATACTGGGGGAGCACTTGGTTGGCGGTGCGATAGTTTAACAACGACCCGTAAAGCGTAAAGGATTCCCGCCAGGACATCTTAAGGCTCACCGGATCAAGTTCTAATAACGTGACCCCCACCGTATCGGTGCCGGTATCAATGGAGACTTGGCAAAACCCCTCTACCGGCCGTTGGTCTTGTGTTATCACGACAACGTCCTTTTAGCGCGGTTAAAGAAGGGGGCCTAAACCCCCTTAACGATTAGTAATGGATCGTGACATACCCCCCGACACCACCCACCGGGGCGAGCTTAAGGATCAATACGTGAGGCAAGCTGCGATTCACATGATAGGTGTCAGGACAGCTTTGGGTGGACCCGTTATAGAGCACCTGGGCGTTATACAAGGTAAACCCGGTTTGGTTAAAGGCCCACGTTTGGTTGGTGCCCCCGCTGAGCACGTCGGCGGTCGCCCAATCATCATCGCCTGGGATCAGCATCACGTAGCCGGCGCTATAGCGCGCAAGCGTCACCGCCGCACTGGGGGCGTAGACCCGATAGGTAAAGATCGGGCCTTGGATACGGGTTTGATCTGCTGACGGGTAATTTAACCCGGTTAACAGTCTACGTTTGATCACGTACTGAAGATCGTTGACCGTTCCCGAGTTTTTGATGACGATATCCCCGGTCGGGTTTTTAAACGCTAACGAGGAGGTGCGGGTTTGTAAGTGAAGTTCCCACGGGGTGGTTTGGGTATTCACGTAGGTGAGCACCACATCCGATTGCGAGAGCCACAACCCGTAACGGGCTTTCAAGGCGTCAAGTATCGAATACGAGGAAGCGTTAGCGGCCAACGGCAAGGTGAGGGCTTGTTGTGCCCACTGTTTGTTAAGATCGACTTTACCGTATTGCAAGGTCTGCTGGCGGTAATACACCGACGGATCGGCTGACACGATCGTCACCTGGGCATCTACCCCGGCAATACCGGAGACGTTGGTAAAGCCGGTGATGGCAATCGCGTTTCGATCGAGCTTCACCGAGTTTTTAAGCTCCGCGAGCTCTAAGACCAACTCGGCGTTGGTCTTGCCTAAGATATTCATGTGCTGCCCCTCTAGCTACCCACCACCGTCGCATTCGCCACTGCGGTCGATGCCAGTAACGGTTCGTTTGCCCCGTAGTTCACGATCACCGGAATGCCTTGATCGTTATCATCGGCACCCGAACCCCGGTTGGTCAAAAAGTCGGTGATCTGGGCGGCCAACACTTCGGTGTACTGGATCTGTGGGCCTTGACCGGTATCCCCGTTGGCAACCACATCAATCCCTGATACCAAGCCATATTCGGAGACCAACGCGTACTGGAGATCACCAAAGAGGATCTGGGCGACGTTTAAAAGCTCGGTACAATCGGCCGGTGACAGCGACAGGTCAAGCTGGGCTACGGCGGAGAGCCAGGTTCCCGAGGTGACGACTTGATCCACGTTGTTGGTGCTCACCCCAGGCGCCGTGGGGTTTAGCACCGAGGAATCCGGCACGTAATCTGACGAGGTCTGGGTACCTGAGGCATCACGCACGATCTTTTTCGCTGAGACCGTGACGTTGGCCATGTTCAGCGGTTTGGCCCAATAGGCGATATATTGCAAACCATCGCGTTGGTTGGTCACCAGATTACGCAACCGGTAGTTAGCGCGTTGGGCGGCCGTAAGGTCGTTACCGGGTAAGCGCATGACAAAGGGGATGCCTTTATACAGCGACTGGTCAGACGAATAGTGGTCGACCGAGGTGGTAAACACCACGTTGTCCGGTGACACCACGCCGGTGTGGCCACCGTAGCCGATCACGAAGTATTGCACGTTAGGGCGCCCGGAGGCCGGCACTTGGGAGGCCAGAATCGAGTACTTTTCGTTGAGTGTGGTGTGCTCGAGGATCTGGTGGGGAATCCCGAGCTGGTTGGCAATCTGGAGCATATCACCCATCAAGGTGCGTGTTGTGCGTTTCATAAAGGTCCTTTTGACTTAACCCATGTTAATAAGAAGATAACCCGACACGTTAGTGCATAGTCCACCGGCCGGAATTTGAAAAAGCGCCACCAGGCCATAGGTCGCATTACACGGATAGCCCCCCGCATCCGCGCCCACCGGGGTCCCGTTAAACACCAAGGTAGCATCGCCTAAGTTAAATTCGGTTGTGAGCCCCGTATTAAAGACCCACGGGTCTCCCGTGACCGAGGCGAGTGCTTCTGCCAACTGGGCGCTCGCAGAAGCCCCCACGGGCATTGCGGGCACAAACGACTTGCAATACGACAGATCCAGGGGAAACGAGTAGTACGTGGCGTTAAGGGTGTTATCCGTACGTGCGGGCATATCCAACGCCCCGATCAAGGTATCGGCTAACGCCACTTGTAAGTTCACGGCCTCAGCATGATAGGTAAATAAGGTGACACCCCCTAAGATCGGTGAGGTGTCCGAGAAGGTCAAGGTGAGCAACCCGTTGTCCAAGGTGATCGAGGCGATATCGGATTCCACCACGTGTAGCCCGTATTGGATACCCAGTTGTTGGGCAACCAGTAACGGGGTGGCATCGTCTTTCCCTAAGGCCAAAAGCTTAGGGATCTTTCGAAACACCGCCGTGGCATCTAAACGGTGGTATTGCACGGTATGTTGGCCGGTATACCCGTTACGGGTATTGGTCATATCGATCGTGCCTTGTTGGTTAAACCCGCTGCCCGTAGCCGGGGCCACGTTGATAAAGTCGTAATCAGCCGACTTCACGTTCGCCCCAAAGGCAGCATTAAACGCCGGGGTCACCAGATCGTTAATGCGTTTTTGCAAGATGTGCTGTGGCATGACGTACCCCAGGTTAATGATTATAATAAAGCACGAGCGGACCGGAGATATCCGTTGCACTGGTTTCGTCTAACGTGATCACGCACACGTTGGTGTAGCCCACTTTACCCGGATACACGGTTTGATCCACCACCCGCCCGTTAAAGGCCACTTGGGCGCTATACAGGTTATACGCCGCAGGAGCGGCTTGATACACCCAGGTATCGCCGGTGGCAAGCGTTAACGCCGAGGCTAAGCCCGCGTTGGTCATCGGATAGGGGTAGGTAAAGGTGGAAAGCAGCCCCGCAAAGGCGGTGGCGTCGATCACATAGGCGTAAAGCTCCCCGTACACCCGCACGTCATCAGACGAAACGTGGATGATCTCAAGCACGGGATTGCCTTGTAACGGGCCGATATCCACTGGCGGCAAGTTAAGATAGAGTGGAACGGAATCCATCCAGGCAAGTGAGGAGGAAGCGATCACAAAGCGGTTCTCGGCTCCAGGGGTGCGATCAATGGCAAGCGGGCGCACATCGTCGTTTTCAAAGGTGATGCCAAAGAGCGTTTTGAACTGCGGGATCAGGTCTTGCATCGTTTGCATCGTGTCGTCAAGATCGACTTCGATATAGGCAAAGTTTTGCAAATAGTAGGCCAGCGAGATCCGGTTGTAATAAAGATAGGCCTGCCCTTGGGTGGGTGCGCTCGGGCGGGCGGTGGCTAAGATCCGGGTGTTGCGCGAATGGATCTGATCCGGATTCGGTAAAGGCGGGCCAATACGCAAGGTCAGCGAGTTATAGTCGGTCTGGTTATCGTGATTGATCAAACCATACACTAACTCAGATGACGTTAACGAGACGTCTACAGGGTACACGTCTTGCCCAAAGATCGGTTGATCGGACACGGTTAAGCTCCTTAAAAGACATGATTAAGCATAGGATTACTTCCCGTTAGTCGGGAAACAACCCTGTGCAATCCTCAGTGACGCAAGGCATCTAACACGGCGTTACCCGTGGGGGAAACCACCGGCACCAACGGGCTAGACAAAGGAAGAGGGTCGACGTACAACCCGTTTAAGTCGACCAGATCGGTTGAAAGCAACGGTTTGCTTACCCCCATCGGGGTCGTGTACAGCCCGTTGAGGTCTTGGGTAAGTAAAGAGGGTAAAAAGGTGTTATCCTCGTTATCGGCTTCTGCCCACAACCTTGCCCGTCCGCCATTATGGTTAAACACCCCTTCACCGCCAAAGGACAACTCGACCACCGAGGCCCCTTTGGCGTCAAATACCCAACTGAGGTGGGCTGAACCTTCTGGGTGAAACGAGGCTTTGGGCGAATAGGTCATCGCGGTCTTTTGAGGAGCCGCGATAATTCTGACGTCAGCACTAAAAGCGTCGTGGGTTTTCGCGGCACTTTGATGAATACCCCCCACCCGTACCATGGGGTAGTCGAGCATCGGGATGGCATCTTCGTTGATCTTCACGATCGCTTGAATGGTATACGACGACACCTTCAAAGTCAGCCCGATCATCGCCGCTTGGATATCGGCCAGCTTTTGTTTGTTGGCAGTGTCTTGGCCGGTGGCGGTGTTTAAGATCGCCGCGGTTAAGCTTGCCCAATCCTCTTTGGAAATATCGTCTAACGCCCACCCTTTGTTTTGGAAAAATTGCTGATAGGTTAACCCGCCGCCAAGATCAACTAAGTGGTCTTCGTAGAGTTGCAACACCAAGGTTTCAAACTCGGCGCGTTCTGCAAACCGGGTGCGATACGCATAGAGATCACGATGAAGCTGGGTCGCGGTGGAAATCGCTAACGCCGTTTCATAAAAGGCACTGGTGGAGATCAACTTTGGGATATCCGGGCACAAGGCGAGCGCGTAGCGGATAAAGTTGTCGGTAACATAAGGCGAAGATGACGTAGCCTGAAGTTGCGGTAACGTGGGACGGGGGATGCGTAGCACCATCTGTGCATTCCAATACGGGATCTTATCTAAGGTCACCCCGTGGGCTTGCCACACCCCGTACAGATACAATACAAAAGCCTCTTTAACCGACATCGACATCGCCACCCCGGTGTTCGGGTTTAGCACCGAGACAATCGAAACATAAAGGCCGATATCCGCAAGCCTGGCCCATTCGTTTAACAAGGTGAGCGCCTGCGGGTAAACGACCGATTCCGACAAGTCCTGCATATCCGATTCCAGCACCTTGGTGGGCAAAGTGGAGTTGCGGTTTGTTGAGACTTGAAAGGCGGTGTTGACCGTTTGGGCTTGATACACGTCAACGTTGTTTTTGGCCAACGGGATTTCGTCTTGGAGGATCTCAGCGGTGGTCCTAAAGTAGGGGGTGTTGGCAATCGAGTCTTGCATGTTCAAGAGCTCGCGGGAGAATTGCACCTCAGGCACCAGATCCGTGAGCAAGTTCGCGGTGTTGTGCTGGGCATTATAGGTGTGAATGGAAATCGAGCGTTCGGTTAAGATGTTATCGAGTAAGGCCTGAAAGGCGTGTTGCGCACCTGGGTTGCGGATAATCCACACGATGTTGCGATACAAGTAGAGCGTTTGAAACTCGTTAAGATAGGGTTTGTATTGCTCCAAATCGGCAAACGAGAGAATGTGGGCCCAGATGTGAAACGAGTGCGCTTGGTTGGTACCGATGTTTTGAATGCGAAATAAGGACAGTGCGTTGGCCATCGCCAAATAGAGCGCCCCTAAAAAGTACTGGTGAAACAGATCTTCGGTGACGTAGACGTAATCGTGGTGATACCACTGTTCGACGTAGGTATAGATCCACGCTTGCAGCTTGGGGATCAAATTCGTCTCACGAGATTCCACCAGATCCGTATTATAATACAGAATCTGGAAATCTTGTGCCAGGGTTGAGACCGTATACGGGATCGGGTTTAAAATCCCTTTGATTAACGGCACGTGATCGGGATAGGCGGCAATCAACCCTTGGTAGTATTCCGAGCCGTATTGGTAAGAGCGCCACGTGGTGAGGTGGATTTGCATATTCGCTTGGGTAAAATCGATCATCTCACCGGTGTCAAGGGATTTGATTTGCATGTACGCCCCGCCTAACCCGGCCAAGTTAGACGCGTGATACACCCCGGCGAGGTTCTGGTAATACTTCCAGGTGGTTTTGTCGTTAGGGTCAAAAGAGTAGCCTAAAAAGACCATTCGGGCGTTAATGATATCCGCCGACTTAAGCGAGTTCACCACCAAGGTGCGGGCCAGAGTCGTGATGTTTTGTTGGTAAATTGTATAGTCGATTGTAAGATCCATTTTATATACCTTTACGTCATACTGAATTCAGTGAGGATTTTAACCATGGCCGCAACGAACATCGTCGGACTACAGCGCACGAATACACCTAAAATAAATCTACGCACCAAAGATCCTTACACCCAAGCGCTGGTCAGCCTCCTGGTCCCGGAGGGGAACAGCAAGAAACAAGTTCAAGGTGGCGGCAGAAGCGATCGACCCAAACCGAGTATGGGGATGCTACAACGCCTGTCCCAGATGACCTCGACAAACATCGATGCCAACAAGGAGATGATGGAATCGGTCCCCGGAGCGTTCAAGGCGTGTCAGATCTTAACCGCTTCGATCTTGGCCCCGCGTAACCTGCGCACGCAAGCGGGCACCTACACCACCGCGTCGTATGAAGGCAAGAACACCGAGCTCAACTCGTTGCTGTTGACGCTGGCAAAGGACTACATAGAAAAGAACTATAAAATTACAGACAAACTTGCCGAGATCGTCCCAGACTGCCTGATGCTCACCGGTTCGTCGATCTGGGCGGTGCTCTCGGAGTCGGCCTTAGACAACGTGATCAACGGTCACGTTAAAGCCTCGATGGAATCCTTGGGCGATGAAATTGCCCCCAGCGGGCAGTTCACCGCGAAAGGGTATCTGGGTAACCCCAACGGATCGAATATGGTGGTGACCGCGTCTTTGGAGTCGTTGATCTCCGGTCAACCGGTGGTGATGTCCAACCCCACGGTAATCGATAACAATTTGTACCTTGAGGTGCTCGATAACGACTCCGTGTTAAAGATGCCGGCCTTAAAGCTGGCCTTAGCCCGCAAGAACATGGCCAAGCACACCCGCACCCCCTATTCGGTGAAAACCCGCAAAGGCTATGGCCTGGAAGCGAACGTGTCGGGAAATAAAGGCAAGGCCAGCGGGGATATCGCCAAAGTCCCGACCTTAAGTGAAGAGCAATACGTGGACATCTACAACGAGCTCTTTAAGCAACGCGATTACGCCACGTCAGACGATATCACCATTCCCAGAGACGATCAGCTTACCCGCGAAAACGTCGGACAACCGTTGTTGATGCACCTGCCTTCTGAGGCCGTGATCCCGGTGCACGTCCCGGGGAACCGTACCAACCACGTCGGGTATTTCGTGCTCTTAGACGAAGACGGCAACCCGCTGCACACGGCGATCGATGATGACTATTACCAGAACCTGGCGAAAAACCATCAAGACACCAATAACGCCGTGGACTCCTCCAAAGGGATCGTCGAGATGGCCCGTCAAGTCAAAGAAGGCGGTAAAGTGGATTTTAGCATCACCGAGTTTTACGGCAAATACGTCGATGAAGTGATCCGCGATCTGACCGCGCGCTTGGCCAACGGTACCTACGCCCAAACGATGACGGTTGGGATGAACAACGAAGTGGCCCGGATTATGTTTGCCCGCACCTGTAAAAACATCAAAACCCGGCTACTTTACATCCCGGTGGAATCGGTCACCTACTTTGCCTTTGACTATAACCGCTTTGGCATCGGACGCTCGTTACTGGACAAGTCCCGGTTGTACGCCTCAATGGCCATGGCGAACATCATCTCCACCACCTTGGCGAATATCGCGGCCTCAGTGAACATCACCACCTTGGATATCCCCTTGGACGAAGACGACGTGACACCGGAGCAAACCATTGAAGATGTGGTCTCCACCCATCTGAATTCCACCTTGGGACTGTCTTCGATTATCGGGGCAAAGAATCCCAGAGATATCTGTTCGATCTTGGATTCGGCCTCAGTGATCGTGAAAACCTCGGGGAACGACCATTATCCTTCGATTAATGTGGATGTTACCCATTCTAAACGGGACATCACCCCGCCCGATCCGGAGTGGTCGGATCGGTTGATGGAGTATCTGGCCCAGCAGTGGGGTGTACGCCCTGAGCTGTTGTCGTCAAATAACGAGATCAAGTTCGCCATCGAGCATCTGAACAACGACGCCCTTTTTTGTAAAGAGATCGCCGGGTATCAAAAGAAAGTGTGCGCTAACACCTCGGATCTGATTCGAAAGTTAGTGGCGAAATCCGGGAATTTGATGGATGATCTGTATCAAGAGATTCTCAACAACAAGGGGTTATGGGCGCCATCATCCAAACGCGGCAAGAAGATGATGGCGGAGTTTAAAGAAGATAACCCGGAAGTGGCGAAAAACGATGACGCCGTTGCCAGTCGGCTGCTCACCAACTTTATCAACTCGATCACGTACACCTTACCAGAGATCGAAATCACCGATCTGGAAGACGTCTCACGCGGTTACGCCACCCGGCGCGAATACGTGGAAAACGTGATCAAAGACCGCTTCCCCGACGAAGTGTTAGGGAAGTTCTTAGACGGTAACGCCGAGGACTTGGATCTGTATCGTCAGAACCTGATCTCGTACTATATGCGCAAATGGATGGATGACTCGGGTAATGCTGAACAATTCCAAATGCTCAATACCGTGGGGGATGATTCCAACGTCGCCGCGGCGTTGTTAAGTGAGATCAATACCTATAACGAGCAGATGCTTGAAGGGCTTTTAGCCTATCTTAAAGAGAAGAAGACCATCCACGACAAACTGGATAAGAAGTTCCAAACCTTAGTCGACAATGGCTCAGTGGATGAAACCAATCCAGCCAGCCCTGTTGCCTCCACCGAGGAAGGTTTTGGCGGAGATGAAGGGGACGGGACTAACGAGGACGATTTTGGCGGAGCAAGTAGCGAAGACGACGTCACGGGCGAAAACGACACGTCTACCGAAGAGGATGCCACTAACGCCGAAGACGACGTTAAAGACACCACTGAAGAGGATGATACGACCACCACCGAGGACAAGGACGCCACCGAAGGCGACGACACCTTTGATGATGAAGAGGGTGACAAAAAGAAAGCAGCGAAAAAGAAAACCAAAGAAAAAACCAAAGAAAAAGACGACGCCAATACCATCCAGTTCTAAAACAAAAAAAAAATAACGTAGTGATACTCTGTCTATTACCCAATGCGGGTAATAGACAGGGCGTATGCCGTGTTGGTGTATGCTTAAACATCCCCACTAACACGTGTAATAAAAGGTGGTGGTGTCGGTATGCTCAAAGCGCGCTGCCACCTCCCTTAAAGGAACCGTGGCAGATACCGGCGTTGGTCCAAGTAACGGGTGGGTAATCTCTACCTTAAAGTAACCAGAATCTCCACGCGTCACGATAAAGCGTCGTAAGTCAAGGGCGTATCCTTTTAAGAGGGTTTCGCGTAGGCAGTCACAATACGCCGAAAGTGCTAAGTGACGACCGGGGTATAAGGTGGCGTTAATGGCCCTAAGCAGCACGCTGCGGCCTTGGAAGACTAAAGGGGTGTCCTTGTATCGAATCGGTTTAAACGTGCAGTGGTAGTCGGCACGGAGCGTGTCTTGGTGGTCTTGATGAATTTTCGTGTTTCCTTGTTGCCAGGTATAGGACTGACCTAAGACGTCTCTTAGGGTAACGGTCACCGTCCCAGCCTCGGTCGTGAGGGTTAAAGTGTGTAAGATCACGTTATACGCCCGATAAAAGGTGTGATAAAGATGATCGGCAAAGCGGGTGAAATCCAGCGCGCCGTGGGCGGTGTGTGACACCCCGTAAAGCGCGCGAATTAAAACGTTGACGTCCTCGTAAATAGGTGTCACGAAAAATCCTCCGGCATAAAGGAACACCGGTACGCACTAAGCGCCGGTGTTCCTCTTGGGTCAGTCGTAATTCGCAACAAAGGTCGAGCCATCGCCTAAGCGGCCAATACGGGCGTGCAAGGTACGGCCATCTTTGGTGACAAAGCGATGGTCGTTATACACCGCCCCCTGAGCACCAGCCCGGTTAATTGCCGATTGGATCAGATCAAAGAGATACGGCAGATCAGAACGTTTGACCACAAAGGCCACGTCTTTATCGACAATCCCCAGTTCATCGACCGTTTTTGACGACTGCGTGATCGAGATGTTGTTGATCATAAAGACCGTGTTGGCGGTCACCTTAAGCATGTCCGGGAGTTCAGCTTCCGAGGCGTAGCGACGGGCTAACACCTGCTGGATGGAGGCTAACGGCTCACCGGTGATGATCGGGCACAGACGTTTGCGCAACACCGTCCAATTGCGATGGATACGCTCAAGCACATCTTTACCGCCGTGGTCTTCATCTTGATCCAACCAGAGGATCATCTCCACCAGTTCGTCTTCCAGCGGCTGTGTGGCCTCCAGTTGCACGGAATCAGCAAAGCCATAGTCATAGGCCAGCACGTCGTTAAGCGTGCTACGAATGCGATCGGTAAGCTTTTTCATCGCTGAATAACTAAAGAGCTCGGTGGCCCTCAGGGCTTTTAAGGCTGACGCCAGCTCCAACAAGTTATTGACCGTTGAGTCTTGCGACAACGCTTTGATCTCTTCGTATTCGACGAACTCTTTCACGTTGGCCACGGTTAAGAGCGCCGTGGCTTCGCGTACGTAGAATTCGACCCCAGCCCGGGCGGTATTGTGTTCGGCCAAGGGGGCGCAGCGTGCTGCCGTTAAGAGCGCGGCTTCTTGCGGACACGAGGCGATCACCGGTTTGGGTGAGATCAGCAGATCGGTTTCATCAAAGGCTTCTTTGATCTTTTGCGGATCTTCAGCGTTTTCTTTGATCACCTTGTTGGCTTCATCCACTGTTTGCACGATCAGTGGCTTAAAGAACTCGTTCTCGGCAATCACGTTACCGGCGAGGGCCTCTTCGAGTGCCCCCAAGTCATGTTGTGCACGGTCCATAGTCACTCCTATGATCTTTTGTTCAATTTGGCCATCGGGCGTGTACCGATACAACCCGGTCGCACGACGGGCGTCATACCCGATGGGTAACGGCTCTTTGACATTACGTTTGGCTTTGAGTAACAACGCCAGCAACGACCCACCGCTTTGGTAGACGCGCTCGGTAAACAACCAGCCTTCCGGCAGGCCTTCTTCTGACAACGCAGGGCCTGACGTTACCCCAACAGAATGCGGGCTGACCGGGATGCCGGCAGGTGGAGTGGGTAACGTTGTTAACAACGGCTCCGGTTCCCGACGGGTACCAAAGAGCTCGTTAAAGCTGCTAAATCCCCCGACTGGGGCCTCTGGCGTCTCCAGAGGGTGGTTGTTCAGGTTTTGTACAAACGGTGACTCCTCGTCCTCCTCAAAGGCGTCTATGGCATCAAAATCGATATCCCCCGGGGCCAAGCGTTGTTGCGCAGCGATGGCCTGTTCCAAGTTCGGGGTGGAGAATTCTGACAACACCCCAAAGCCACCCCCTCGACGCGGCTCTTGCAGGGCAAACTGTGGCGGGGTGGCCACCGGTTGGGTCACCGGGGGTAACGGTGCACGATACGCGCCGACCGCCGGTTTGGACATGTCCACCACGGGAATGCCATCCAAGGCTTTGGGGGACGCCGTGTTTACGTTTGCCGGCGCGATCTCGCCTTTAAACAGTTCTTCAACTGAGATTCCCGGGATCACATACCGGGCTTCGCTAAGCCCTTGGTTTTCCCGGGTGATCGGTTGACCAAAGGCGTTAAAGCCCATGGACGAGCCTTGTGATGGCATGCCCATCTGAATCGGTTGTTGTGGATAGCCAAATTGTTGTGGTGCCCCCATCTGAATTGGTTGAGGGGCAAATCCCAGCATGTTCACTTGCTGGGGCTGGAAAAGCGGTTGCACTTGGTTGGCCAATTGAAAGCCGGGGATCGAGAGTTGACGCTTTTGCAACGACACCATCGGAAAGACGTTATCGGCAATCCCTTGTAACCGGGGTAAGTTAATGAGTAAGTTTTGGATCACAGGCTGCGGCACTTGCTGGGCCAGCCCCGGTGCGGTTTGCAACTCCAGCACACAGGCCAAATCATAGGCGTCCGTCACCACGTTGTTTAAGGTTTGGTTTAACGGCACCCCTGGGGCAAGCTGATACATATACATCGCCATGGCCGTGGTGATGTTCGCCATATTCTGAAAGGTGGGGTTTTGATACTGGTTCGCACTAAAGGTATTATACAGGTGTAGCGTTAAGGCATTCTGGTGTTGGGTGGCGTTTTGGGTGGCAAACTTGCCTAAGGAGTCGGCCAGCACCGCTTTGTCAAAGTGCGGGACTCGGGGCTGAGGCTGCTGCGGGTAGCCCATCTGTTGTTGTGGATACCCCATCTGAATCGGGGCTTGCAGACCCATTTGCGGTTGTTGCGGGTAGGTCATCGGCATCGGTTGTGTGTAGCCCATCTGTGGGGAGAACATGACGTTTGACATCTTACGGTATTCCTTTTAATCAATACGGGTCAAATATTACGCCGCGTGATAATCGCTTGCGCTTTGCTCAGCACGTCTTGAAAGACCGGGTTGGGCTTAAACTTGCCCTTGACCAGCACTTTCCACGGTGACATATGCGCACGACCAGTGGGTTCAGGCTTCGTAACATGAAGATAGCAAAAACCGTCTGCAATAGAGGCATCCAGACTTTTGGACATATCCAACATCGGCGACTCGTTAGAGCGCCCTGAAGGCACGATCGCATTTTGCTGTAACACGATCTTTGAGAGGATCTTAAACATCTTGTTGTCGCCTGGAGCAGCAAGCGAGGATTTAAACCCGTATTCGGATTTTTTGATGTTATAGATCGCCTCGGGTTTCAAGTTCGCGGTCAGCACGTCTTGGAGGTTTCGTTCCGTAAAGATCATCTTCTCTTCGCCGGTTTCCGGGTCAGGGATACGTACTTTACACAATTGCATCAGATTAAACTTGGTGAAAAAGATGCCGTGGATAATAGGAGAGAGCAAATACGGTAAGATCGACAGCTTCTTGCCATACATACTGGCCAAATTCACGTTATTGATCATCTGATCAAGGGACATAATGATGAAGACGAAAAGTTCGTAAATATTATCAACGGCAACCCCTTCTTCTAACAAGGATTCGCGGGTCATCTCATCAAGATAGGTGTCAAGCGAGGCAAAGTGCGGCGCGAGATACTCGAGCATCTGAGAAAACTTCACGGTTTTATTAAAGACCATACGCCCCATCATCATCACCCAATGCTCCAAGTTATCGGAGTATTCAGGCATAAAGTCACTGGAGGCGTAATCGGCCACATAAAAGTAACCGGCAGTTAAGATCTCCACAAGCGTTGAAGGGGTGGTGGTTTTCACGGCCAAGGCGACGTGGGAGGCTTGCCAGGCTAAGCGTTTGGCTTTGTTGCCTGAGGGCGGCTGTTTGGCCGAATAATAGCGCGACCACTCCGATGACGGATGGGTTTGTTCGGTGATCTCATGATCATAACCAAACACCACCTCGACGTTGGCAAAGTGCTTATACACATACGTCACGCCGTACTTGGCAAAGAGGTAGTGCGGCAAGGTGGTGACCGGGGCACTTTTGGCCGAGTTGGCTTTTTGGGCTTTGGCCCGATAGATCTTGCCATACGGGATATTCACGTGTTTTTGGGTGGTAACGATCTTTTGCAAGATGTTGAGTTCATCTTTGCAATAGGTGTGCCCAATGCGCTTGACCACGATCTTATCACAGGCCACCCGAAAGAAGCAGCCGTCTCTTGTCACCGACACACCCGGGTCTTCCAGCACCGGGGATATCGTGTGTGCTGTTCCCCTTAAGTGGGTCAACCCCGTGTCGTCACAATAGGGGATGTATAACAGGGTCGGCTTTTGCAGATGCCCGTCGACTTCAAAGAGCACTTTGGTTAAAAAGATGTCTGAACGGGCCAACTCGTAGCGGCCTTTGGCGTTCGACGGCCCACCGTTGCGTTTTAGGTTAAAACGATACTCCTCCTCAGGTTTACACCGTTGCATACCGACATACGTTATATTAGAGCACAAACTTTCAAAAGCACCCCGAAAAACCCGATCAATAAGGACATCTGCATTATCCATTTCGTGTTTAACAAAACCAGAGGTCACTTCTGGATTCATCTTTGGCATACGCCCTTTGATTAAGTTTTCAAGTGATAACGGTATCATCCTCTATTTTCCTTTACTGAATTTAAGGATTGATAAAATATATCCAAAGAAGGTCTCCCCGGCTTTGAGTATACTGATCAAAAAGTTATTGGCGGGCAATTTCTCTTTTAGTTTAAATAACTCGATTTGTTTTTCCAAAGTGTCGACTTTACGGGTCAGTTTGAATTCTTTATCGCGCAAATCCTCTATGGTGTTTTGCAGCCCTTCGAGCTGTTTATCGCCGCGGGTGCGGGCTTCACCAATGGTGGCATAAAGGCCATAGCGTTCAGGGGTTTTAAGGACGTCGTCTAAGGGAATAAAGGTGGGCGCTCGCCCGTTCTTTTGATACTGTTTATCCGATACCGTGGCTAAAGGCCGATCACCGACAATA
>Ga0302260_1000058_pt1 | contig 21939 bp, 16 predicted proteins | sample II_Fen_E1_4_FD_194558 | JGI IMG/M metagenome (GOLD analysis project Ga0302260, IMG submission 194558) | Peat permafrost microbial communities from Stordalen Mire near Abisko, Sweden - II_Fen_E1_4 | ecosystem: Environmental > Terrestrial > Soil > Wetlands > Permafrost | place: Sweden: Abisko... | reverse complement strand
GGCTCGTCCGTCCATGTACACACACGAAGTCGGGGTAGTGCAAGTGGCCGAAGCCAGGTCTTCGGGGGCATCCAGTGAAGCATAGGCACACTGGGTAAATACCAGCAGTCCACCGCAAAGCACCTTCTTAAGCGCATTCATCGTCGTCTTCCTCTAAAAGTCGATCATCGTCAGTAAAATCATAGATATCCACCAAGTGGTCTAGGGCCAGCTCCAGTTGGTCTACCAAGTCATCGTCAAGGGTTAACCCGTGTTTGTCTAATAAACGATAAAGCCGATCACTAAAGCGGTTAAGGCCGTGCACCGAGACCACTTCAAAGTGTTCGTTGACGATCGCTTGGAATAACAAGGTATACCAGGCCACCCCTAAGGTACGAGACGCTTGGGAGGTCAGCAGCCGGTGTAACCCAACGGCAATGTAGTATTCCCCGCTTTCGTGTTGAATAGCGTCAAAGACGCGGCTCATCAAGGTCAACTCGGAAGAGAACGCGGTCACATCACCCACTAACGTACTTAATAAAAGTGTGTTATTTTTCATGTTTTGTACCCAATTCGGTTAACGTGTCTTTACGTGATGTTAATAGGTGGTAAAGCTCACCTGTGTGATATAGGTCTCAGTTCCCCTGCAAACCAGCCCTATGAGTTTTCACTCATAGGACGGGAAGGCAGTGTAGAAAAGTACTTATAACGAGGTGTTGGCCGTTTCATCGGCATTATCAATAAAGAGCGTTAAGGCGCCATCACACAACATCAGGTCGTTGGTCATCCCATCCGCTCCCAGCCGGTAGTGTGCTTCCGTTCGTAACAACACCCCGTAGCGTTGGGCCACCACCCCGTCTTTTAAATACAAATAGCGCGCGGGCATATCCGGTGAGATCAAGGTCATGTCCGCGTTCTCCCAGGTCACCTGCACCACCGAGCCGGCGGCGTGCGCGGTGCGCGATAACAGCTTACAGGTGTTGTCGGTCACTTGTGAAACGGTAGGGGCGTTATCCACGCCATTTCGCCGTGAAGCGGTCACAAACTCGTTGTTGGTCACCGAGCGCTGTAAGAGCACCGTACCGGCGTTCACACTTACCCCTTCGTTTAACACACTTGAGGCTTTGGCTGCCCGTGAGCCGTTGCCTTGGTTGTATTGGATCTGGTTGGAGTTATCGGCAAGCTTGGATTCCCCCGTGGCCAGCACACACAAGGTCGAGCCCCGGAGTTCAAAGGTGTGCTCAATTGAGGGGAACTTGTCTTGTGGCACGTTGACCACCACCAAGTTGTCTTTCACCAGCTCAAAGCGTTTGGTGTTATACAACGGCCACACGTACCAATACTGCGCGTGATAAAAATACCCAATACCCGCGTTATAGACCCCATAGTGCTCTTGTAGATACCCCGGGAGATCACATAACGCCAAGCCTTGTTGGACTTCGATCACGTTTTTCACGACAGACGTATCCGAGGCGGCCATTTGCATACCCAACGGGCGTACTTCTAAAGGAAGCTGTAGTCCTTCTGAGACCCCACCTAAGAGCGTTTTGCACAAGGTCTCGGTGGTGGTGACAAAGAACTTGCCGCCGGTTTGTTGAGTACGCAGTTGTTCGATTGCTTCACAAAAGAGCTGAAAGCGATACACCTCCATCGAGGTATTGGCGATCACCTGCTGGTTCAGCTCCGAGGCCCGGTTGGTGGTGAGCTTGGCGTCGGTTTGGGTTTTAGGAAAAGCCCGGTAGGTGAACTTTTTGGTGGTGCGGGGCACGTTAGGTGCCAGGGTGGTGATAAAGACGTTAAGCTTAAGCTGGTCGACGTTGGGAATCACTTGCTGGTTATACACCCCTTCTGAGATCGCCAGGTCGATTTCGATCTCCTCGTTATAGCTGGTTTCAAAATCGGCAAAGGTGTGCAGGGCTCTCACCCGATACACCGAGATCATCGTGGTGCCATAATACAGCTCGGCGGTCATCCGGTAGGTGTTTCTTCCGCCTTTTGAGCCAATGGCCAGCACTTCATTATAAAGACTCGTCTTCTCCAGCATCATCTTTGGGCGCTCTCTTAGAAACGAGACGGTAGGCAAACATGTCCATCATCGATTCGTGTTCTTTGTTAATGGCATTCCCCAGCTCATCTAAGGGTTTGTCCGGGGCTTTGTTCGGGGTGTTGATCGTAAACAACCGTGAACGCTGGGCGCGTAAACGGGCTGCTAAGCCACTGGACTCTTCTGGGGTCTCATAGCCGCGGTATTGCTTATAAACAAGCTGAGCGAGCTTATCAAGCGCTTCAAAGTCCTCTTGCGAGGGCAAGGGCGTATTCGGATGGCGATCGGAGAGTTCTGCCCAATAGCGCATATAGTCGGTAATCGACTTGTAGACGATCCCCGAGTAGGTTTTCGGGTCAACCAAGATAAAGTTATACCCATCGCGCACCAGCTCGGTCATGGTGTTAATTGAAAAGCCGACATCCATCCACTGGTTGTCAAGCTCCGCATCCAGCCAGGGCAGCCCGGTGGTGTAAAGCCCGACTTTCTCAATATAGTCGATATCGTAATAGTCACACTGGCGGATCCGGCAAGCATACAACGAATCGAAGATCACCAAGTTCAAGCGTTTGATCTCAGAGCGCAACACCTCAGTACTTAGATTTGACATCGCGTAGAATCCTTAGATGCGATAGCGCGCAGCGCGACACAACGCCACGAGCAACGGAAAGCTGTAATAAGCCACCAAGGCTGGCGCGTGGAAATACGCCCCCACCAACGTTTTGATTACCGAGACGTCAATCGGTTGGCCCGTCACCAGGTTGTGGGTTTCAAGCTCCAAGGTGGTCATGTTCGGGCGGTCTTGGTTATAAAAGGCTGCCGAGAGCACGTAGGTTGGGGTGATCTGCACCACCGGGAGCAAAAGCTTGGCGACCGACGTCGGATCGGTTGACGGATCTTTCGCCGGGTGATCGAGGTCTTGGTTGGTATTGACTTTCAAGGTGATTGGATACACGCAGTAATACGGCCCGAAATAGGCAAACTGCCCGAGTAACGCCGTAGACGAGCGAAAGTACTCATTACCGATTGCTTGAAACACCTTGGTGAGATACGCGAATTGGTTCACGTCTTGGGTCACCACCAAGTCCCACAGCGTGACCGGCTTTTGATCACCGCCCACCGTTTCATCAACCACGTAGACCCGCTCGTGCTTGGGGCGCTCTTCGTAGGCGATCAAGCGATCGACAAAGCGGGTATGATAAGGATCATAGGTGGTGCGGTTTTGCTCAGGCACCAAAAACGTGGAGAACTCTTGGGAATAAAAGGTGGGAAAGAAGTGGGCAATCAACGACTTTTCCAAATACGTGAGTGCATCCCGGTCGGCGTAATCGGTCGAGGAGACGATCGGGTTCTTGCCGGTGCGGGCAAAATCCAAGTCGTACACCGCCTCTTGTACCACATGGGCATCAATCAACGCTTGAAGCGTTGGTGTGACGAAATCGGTCATCGCGTATTCGACTTCGTAGGCCCCGTCTAAATAGATCGACTTGATGTCAATATTGGTGATGGCAAAGAGTCCTGCCCGGCCATCCCCGACGTCGGCAATAAACATGTCCCCTTCGTTAGGGACAAGCCCCGGCAGCATGATCGACGAGCCGGTGATTTCCATTTGCCCTTGTTCGGGAATTGGGTTGTGTTGCAAATCGGTGGTGACTTTGAAGATATAACGATTCACGCGCAGATATTGCTGGGTGGTGCCTTGTTCTTCGTGCTGAAACGGACGGGGCTCTTCGTCGTCGGTGAGAATTTGTTTGTAAAACTGGGCTTGCCAGTTTGAACCTTGCGCGTAGGTGATCAGTGACTTACGCGGGGTATAACGGGAATCCACCACCACGTTAGGGGTTTCGGGCGTGGTGATCCTCGGCGGTTGGGCGGGGTTGGGGAGCACCACCGAGGGGATTTTAGCAATAGGCATGGTTACGCTCTCTTAAGGGCAATGATGGTAAACGCCCCCTGGATAAAGGTGCCACCGGGGGTATAGACATACCAAGGTTGGGCCGCTTCCACTAGCGTCACCCACTGCGGGTCGGTGAAGTGACACGACTCCAACGCTGGCCACGCAGGGCCACCGACCAAGCGCGGATAGACGCTTGAGATAAAGTCCAACGCGTCGCAGCCGTGGTCTTTGAGCTCGTCTACGGTTTGTTCGGCCAATTTGGCCAAATCCGCATCGATCGCTACCGTCAAGTGGTAAACTTGTCGCAAGTCCAGATCAAAGAGGGTGCGAATGTTAAGCTCGCTGTCTACGGTAAGCTGCGCGGCGTCGATTTCGTGATCCCCTTGAAATACCCGGATCTGGATAATCGATTGGGTGTTGGTAAACATCCGTGGCCCAACCAAGCGAAGATAAGCCAAGGTTTCATCTAAAAGCTCGTAATCACCCATCTCTTTTAACGACGCGACGTCGCGCAAGTCCGTAGGTGACACCCCCAGCAACATGGTGTATTGGATCACGTGACGCGGGGTTAACGTCGGGATAAAGTCATCATAAGCCGGAAACGCCAAGTACTCCCGGGGCAAGTAGTTCTTCGGTTCCAGGTCTTGGGTGATTTGCTCGTAGCGTTGCGCCTGGACCGGTTTGTCGTAAACCGTGTTGCGATAATTCGGGTTACGGTATTGCGGGATGTATTGGGCGCTCAGCGGTTGGTTATGAATGACGATCGGGTATTGGAGCACCAACTGGATGACTTTATCAAACTGGACTTTGTATTGGAACTGCACCGACCAGTTGCCCAGCTTATTTTCTTTGGTCGGATACGGTGGGGTATCAAAGTCCCACCACCCCATGGCGTTAATTGAGGATTCGGCGTAGGTGAGTTGTGGGCTGGCACCTTTCTGATCGGTGGTAGATGTCAAGCGCGCCACCGAATAGGCGTTTAGCCAGGTGTAAAACGACTGCCCATACCCGGCTTGGGCTTCACGCAGCGTCCAGAACTGGTAGAGCATGGCTAAGACGTCGTCGGGGATGTTATACGAATAGGTAAACGAGTGCACGTATTCTTGCACGTATTGCGCTAACAGGATCGACATACTCTGGTGCCACTTATCGCCTGCGGCCCGCGAGCGAAAGCGCTTGCTAAAATTGATGGTCACTTCGGTTTGCTGATACACCGGGCGCAGTGAGATCGCTAAAGCCGGGTCATAAAACAAGAAGCGGTTTTCTGGATAGAGCACCGGGACTTCTAAAAGCGATTGCGCTGTGGGGCTCTCTTCGGCAGTTAAGGTGATCTGGTTGGGGCCGACGGCGCGAATGGTGGATTCGCCATTACGGTATTGTGGCCCGATCAACGAGTTGGCTAAGAGCGCGATCTCGGCTGAGCCGTTAAAGATCACCTGGTCGTCCCCGGGTAAGCGCATAAAAGGAACGATCTGCGCGACCACATCTTGTACCACCGGGCGGATAATGGATTTGTATTGTTCAGGAATCGCAGAGGTGACAATCGGCATGGCGAGTCTCCGTTGGGATATAAAAGAAAAAATCACGTCTATACGATTTAGCTTAAGTTTATTTTAACCTAAAATAGTATGATCAATTCACGCTATGGCTTCTTTAGGAGTACAACATGACCGACCTGACACAGCCTTCGGCCAAGGTGGTATTGGATCAAATTAACGTTGACAATGAGTTACAACTCGCCCTGGCGCAGGTGACCTTTGGCGTTCCGGTGGCCAATACCGATAGCACCTTGCGCAATACGGACATCCCCGTGCTGGCCGTCGCAGGGCAGGGGTATGTGGGTTCAAGATCCATTAACCTAGACCGGTTGTCTGGGTCGGTGCTGTTCTTAAACTACATCCCCCAGCTTGCGGTCGATAACCCGGATACGACCAAAGATTTGTTAACCAGTTTGAATCAACTTCACGGGCTTGACATCACGCTTGCCGACATCGTCGATCACCCGATTGATACCGGCTACGTCGATGCTCAAGGTGTTCAACTTCACGACATCACGTTTCACAATTCCCTGGTTTATCTTGACCATATCACGGTAAACATCTTGGGAATCCCGGATAATACCTTTGTGACCGAGTCCGGGATTCCCCTCGTGAGCGAAAGCGGGCTTTATCTGATCGCCGATATCCTTTAAATACGAGGTGCAGTAAATGGGTACAACAAAATTCAGTCAGCTCCCGGTGGGGAGTGCCTTGACTGGTGATGAAGAAGTCCCGGTAGTGCAAAGCGGAAATACCGTCAAGGTTCCAGCCTCAGCACTTAAAGGCCTCAAAGGCGACACCGGCGACACCGGTCCTGCCGGCCCTACCGGTCCCGCGGGTGCAGACGGCGCCCAAGGCATTCAAGGGTTAACCGGACCTACCGGCCAAGCCGGGGCTGCGGGGGCGACAGGCGCCAAAGGTGACAAAGGGGATACCGGCAACAACGTGAATCCTCGAGGCTCGGTGGCCGCCATTGGTAACTTACCTTCATCAGGCAATACCCCCGGGGATTTTTATCTCATTGGGGCAGAACTCTATTCCTGGAATGGCACCGCCTGGATCGATATGGGCAATTTAGCCGGACCCCAGGGCATCCAAGGGATTCAGGGTACGCAAGGTATCCAAGGCATCCAAGGGGAGAAAGGTGACACCGGCCTGACCGGTGAGACCGGGGCTACCGGTTCCCAAGGTATCCAAGGGCCACAAGGCTACTCGGTGTCGCCAAAAGGATCTGTTGCTGCGGTAGGCAACCTTCCTTCGTCTGGCAACACCGTGGCAGACTTCTACTTGGTTTCCGGGGTGGTGTACATGTGGTCTGGCTCCGGCTGGGTGAACATGGGCTCAATCGTTGGGCCGCAAGGGGAAAAGGGCGATACCGGGTCCCAAGGGGTGCAAGGTAATTCGATCACACCAAAGGGTAACGTCGCAACGGTTGGGGCACTGCCTTCGACCGGTCAAGTGATCGGTGATCTGTGGCTGGTTTCAGCCGACGGGTCTTTACGGTCTTGGAACGGCTCGACGTGGGTGAACCTTGGTTCTATTCAAGGCGCTCAGGGCATCCAAGGGATCCAAGGGATCCAGGGCGTTGCCGGGACCAATGGTTATTCGGTGACCCCGAAAGGCACAGCCGCTTCCGTCGGTGCACTGCCGGCTTCGGGCAATACCCAAGGCGACTTCTATACGGTTGTCGGCGAAGGGTATATGTGGAACGGGTCCACTTGGGTGGATCTGGGTTCTTTAACCGGGCCCCAGGGTATTCAGGGCATTCAAGGCATTCAAGGTGCTACGGGGAACACCGGGGCGAAAGGCGACACCGGCACCGGGATTATCTTGTTGGGCACCTTGGCCTCCACCTCACAGCTTCCGGCTGATCCTTCTGGCTACGCGACGGGGAGTACGTATATTATCGATGGCCACTTCTGGACGGTGCTCTCGGGTGCTTGGACAGACGTCGGCTCGATGGTGGGTCCGCAAGGGGAGTCAGCGTACGATCTGTGGCTTGCCGCGGGCAACACTGGGGACGTTAACGTCTTCTTGGCCTCCTTAAAAGGCGACACCGGTACTGGGATTGTGATCCATGGCACCTTAGTATCTTCAGCTAATCTACCTTCAACTGGGCAGATTGCCGGGGACTCTTGGTTTATCGGCTCTATCCTTTATACCTGGGACGGTACGCAGTGGACCCAGTTTGGCCCCACCGGCCCGCAAGGGATTCAGGGGATTCAAGGGATTCAGGGTGTTAAAGGTGACACCGGTTCGCAAGGTACCGTAGGGCCCAAAGGGGACACCGGGTCCCAAGGTATTCAGGGGATTCAAGGGATCCAGGGCGCCAAAGGGGACAAGGGTGATACGGGTGCGGCAATCGTACCGAAAGGCACCGTTGCTTCCGTCGGCGATCTGCCTGCTTCAGGCAACGCGTCGGGCGATACCTACTTTGTTGGCGGCGTGGCGTATATCAATAACGGTGCGGGTTGGATCAACATGGGCTCGGTCGTTGGTCCACAAGGTCCACAAGGTGCAACGGGTTCTACCGGCGCTGCCGGTCACTCCTTAACGCCTAAGGGCACCGTCGCCGCGGTAGGTAACCTTCCGTCTTCGGGCAATACGCTTGGCGATCTCTATTTTGTTTCAGGTGTTGCTTATTCCTGGGACGGGACAGCTTGGATTAACTTGGGTTCTGTAATAGGTCCTCAGGGTATTCAGGGGGTGCAAGGGGTAGCAGGTACCATTGGTGTGGATGGTGCACAAGGCCCGGTTGGCCCGGCGTTAACACCGAAAGGGACTGTTGCAACCGTGGGTGCCTTACCTTCTACGGGGAATACCAAAGGTGACCTCTACTATATCTCGGGCGTTGCCTATGCGTGGGATGGGTCCGTCTGGCAGAATATGGGGAGCTTAATCGGTCCTCAAGGGATTCAAGGGGTAAAGGGTGATACCGGGGCCACGGGGAATACCGGTCTCCAGGGTACCGCCGGGACTAACGGTACCAACGGGATTTCCTTAACGCCTAAGGGGACGGTAGCAAACGTGGGGGCACTGCCTTCTAGTGGTAACGTGCAAGGAGATCTCTATTTTGTTTCAGGGGTCGCCTACGCATGGGACGGCACTGCTTGGCAGAATATGGGCTCTGTGGTAGGCCCACAGGGTATTCAGGGCGTGAAAGGGGACACCGGGACGACCGGCACCGCAGGGACCAACGGTCACTCCTTAACGCCTAAAGGCAACGTGGCAACCGTTGGTGCCCTTCCGGCGAGTGGCAATACGTTAGGCGATCTGTATTACGTGGTCGGTGTGGCGTATTCGTGGGATGGTTCAGCTTGGATTGACCTCGGTTCGGTTATTGGACCTCAGGGGATTCAAGGGATTCAGGGCATCCAAGGAACCACCGGTACCACCGGGGCACAAGGGGCACAAGGGGCGTCTATTACCCCGAAAGGCACCGTGGCTACGGTCGGTAACTTGCCGGCGTCTGGTAATATCCAAGGTGATCTCTACTTCGTCTCGGGTGTGGCCTACATCTGGTCGTCTACCGCCTGGGTGAACATGGGATCCTTAGTCGGCCCGCAAGGTGCTACCGGGACAACAGGTACCACGGGTGCGACCGGGGCGCAAGGGGCCTCCATTACGCCTAAGGGTACCGTCGCCAACGTCGGGGCGCTGCCGGCCTCCAGTAACGTACAAGGGGATATGTATTATATCTCCGGGGTGACGTATATCTGGTCGGGTACGGCCTGGGTGAACATGGGCTCTAACCAAGGCCAAACCGGGGCACAAGGTCCTACCGGTGCCGATGGTGCAGTGGGGGCAACGGGCCCACAGGGTGCCGGTATTACGCCTAAGGGTACCGTTTCGGCGGTCGGTAACTTGCCGGCTTCAGGCAACACCAAAGGCGATACCTATAACGTCGGGACCGAACAGTATATCTACGACGGCTCTGCTTGGGTCGATATGGGTAACTTGGCCGGTCCTACCGGGGCTACCGGTCCGATGGGCCCGGGGATCACCATCGTGGGCTCGCTATCCTCTACGGCGTCTTTGCCGGGTACGGGTACCGTGGGTCAAGGGTATCTGATCACGGGACACTATTGGGGATGGACGGGCACGGCCTATGAAGATATGGGTCAAATCCAAGGTCCGCAAGGGAACCCAGGGCCCACCGGTCCTACCGGGGCCACTGGCGCGGCCGGGCCTACTGGGCCTAAAGGGAACACCGGGAATGGCTGGATTGTGCTTAACCGTACGCCAACAGCGGTTGATGGCAACGTTAACGACTTCTTCTTGGATTCGGTGACCCAACAGTTCTACCAAAAGACCGGGGCAACCACTTGGTCGTTGTTAGGCACCTTAGGTGGCGGTAACGTCTACGATGCCAACCTCGATGGAGTGGCTTACGTGCGCCAGAACGGGGCGTGGGTGTCGCTGCAAACCACGTTAAACCGCTACTCGTTGAGCACGTCTACGGGCTCGTTGGTCTCAACGACCATGACCTTGGACGCCTCGCTGGCCAACGTCTTTACGTTAGACGGAACAACTGCCAAGGGGATTACAATCACCAACTTGCCTTCAGGACGTGCTGAAACGCTCGTGCTGGTCTTTAGTGGGGCAGGAGGTTCCATTACCTGGAATACCACGGTTGGTTGGTCTGGCGGTACGACACCGTCGTATGGAACAACGCGCACCCTGATCACGTTGTTCTGGGATGGCACCAACCTCACGGGCTCCGTGTCGATGAGTGTCTAAGTTTCTGGAGGCGGTTCGCCGCCTCTTCCTTTTTAGCTTTAAGGAGTTTATCATGGTGTATGATACGGTGCATGGCTGGATGGTCTACGAAGGGGATCCGATGATCAAATTATCGGACCTGTCGTATCCGTACTACCTCTGGCAGCTACGTAATAATCCACAAGGTATCACTTTTGGTGACCATATCTACGAAGAAGACTTACGAGGTATGTTCGGCTACGCCCCGATCTTACAAACGACGGCCCCTACGGGAGATGTGGTCGCTGAGATCGCCCCGGTAATAGGCGACGACGGGAAAGGTCATCAGGAGTATTTCCAAACCTGGTCGTCTCGTCCGTACAACGCCGAAGAACTGGCCGCGCTCTTAGCGCAAGCCCAAGAGCAAGCCCACTCCTCAGCCCAAGGGGTCTTTACCAACGACTTGGTTGCGGGCGTGCCGTACGTGTGGGATAACGCCGGGACGTCGACCACCAACAAGATCCCGTTTAAAGTTGAACAACGGGCTAACTTGTTGATCCTAAGGCAACTGGCCACCGATCGGATTGCCAAAGCCGACACCACGACCTTTCGTATCCACACCGCGGAATCGACCTGGTTGACCTTAGCCCCGGCAGACCTCCTAACGTTTGTCGATGCGGTCTTTGCCACCTACGCGGGTTATTTGGATACCTATTGGGACTACCTTACCCGGGTGGGCCAGACCACGCTCTATACCAGCGTCCCTAACGTGCCTAGCACCTTCACCACGCCGTTGGCGGCGTAAACCGATAGAACGACTACCGTATACTTTTTAAACGGCATAACGCGGGTATCCTCCTCCTTAACGGGAAGAGGATACTCTTATGCCGCCTTAGGCATCTTTTAATACGTTAAAGACCAAATACAACCGCTGGGCTTGGTAGCGAACTGACAGCTCAATACCCAGTACGTAGGCAAAACGCGTGACCGTCGGGAAGGTAGGATGGTTTTCACCTAAGTAAAAGACCTTGGCACCAAAGAAGGTGTAAGGGTCTTTGGGGGTCAACGTCCAGGGGTCTCCCGTGACCTTGGCTAGGAGTTCAACAAACGACTGGGTAACTGGGTCACCCACCGTTTGCTGGGCCAAGAGCCGGGCATAGGGCGTAAAGTCGTACGGGTAAGTATAAAGCTTGGGTAAGCGGGTTAACGCAAACGTCCCCGCGTCTTTAGTCGGTGTGAGCATCTTTCTCTCCGTATACACGTTCAATGGCGCTTAACGTACAGTTCTCGTAATTGGCCAACGAGCACAACAAGTCATAACCCCAAAAAAGCTCCGTTGAAAACAAGGAGATATACGTCAGGGCGTTCTTTACCCAGGCCTCTTGTTCAAATTGCTCAGAGGTATTGATGTTGGCAAGCACCGAGTTGACAAAGGCAAGAAAGGTGGTGGTGGTGATGGCCAGGCTTTTGTTAAGCTCATCTAAGCGAACCAATTGAGTGTGTATCCCGGCGCTCAGTTCGGGAAGCTTCCCAAATTCGTTGATAAAGTCCGCTGTGAGCGCACAATCACCCACCTCTGGTAATGGGTTCACTAACCCGATCCCCAGGTGCACGTTGTTTTTCAAACACCCCTTGGCGAAATAGCGCTTAAGGGAGAAACCCCCGGTTAACGCAAGCTCGCCTGGGCACGTTGCCCCTTGGTCACGCAGCGCCTTAACAAAGGCGGTTAACGAGACTTCTTCGTTAAAGCTGAAGGTTCTAAGGCGTGCCGCCCCGGCGTCTAAATAGTCGGTCGCGTGCAAGAGCGCGTGGTTGACGTTGAGTAAGGCCTCTTTTACGATTTCGTCCGTTAACGTATCCACGGGTTTAAGGTGTAAAAATCCACACAACGGACTGAGCTTTAACAGGGCGTGAACGCTATAGGTGTTGTTTGTGCCGATTCGACTTAGTCGGCCTAAGCAATACCCCAGATCTCCTTTCACCCGCTCCCAGCGTGATAAGGTTTCAATGGTGCGCCACAAGTGCTGCACGGCAATCGCTGACAACCCTGTTAAGCGGTCTTTGGCTTTGGCGTCACTAAAGAGGGTTTTGGCGGTGGTGACGTCAAAAGGGTGGTGGGGAAGTACCGTTGGGTAATCTTTGGCCAAGAGTACCACATCGGTTTTGGCATCAAACACCGGATGACCGGCGAGTACCGAGAGCACCTGGGCGGTTAACGCCGTGTCTTGCAAGCCCGCTTTGGCCTCATCCCACGCGGTGTTTAACGCCTCTAGTCCTTGAGCGTATTCCACATGACCAAGTAACAACGCTTCGTTACCACTGCCTACCTTGGCCCCAAAGGCGGCAATACAAAAGTCGGCAGCAGCCGACACCGTATCAAGTGAAAGATCAAGTGCCCTTTGAAAGAGCTTGGTTTGGTGTTCTAAAAACCACCGGGTGGCGGAGGTTAACATCCTCGCTTCAAAGGCACTCTCAACTAAGCGCTCTTCCTGGGCGATCTCGTGTTCCAGGGCTTTAAAGTCCTGGGCTAAACGCGAGGATATCCGCCCATAGAACTCGTTAATCACCTTGATAAATCCGGCGCACTCGCCTAACACTTGGGCAAGCTGTTGTGTAGTGGGCTGGGCTATCGGTTCAAGTGAGGGGAGTTTCCCCGTGTGTTTGACAAAGCCCACCTCGTTATCACCAAACGACTCACCGAGGGTAATCGTAAAGGTGTGAAACCCGGGGAAGTTGGTCAAGGTGTACGTGTTGCTGGGGCCTTCTTTGGCCATACTACGGGCTGCTAACGTTTTAAGGTACTGGCGCAAGGCTTCCATCGCATCAGCCCGCTCACGGGCTTCTAAGACCGTTTTATAGAGCGCTTGGTAGGTTTGGTAGTCGTTGTGGATCAAAGTAAAGAGCCACTTGGCTTTGCTCAAGGCGTTTAGCACGTCGCCATAGCCTTTTACTTCGTGATCGTTAAGCGCCAACCGCCTGGCACTTTTTGGCAGAACAAAGGTCGCGTTGTCGTGATCTCCTTTGCGCCAGTGCAGGCGTTGCTCGGCAAACACCAACTTGCCTTGAATACGGGTGATGCGATCGATGGCCACCCTTGCCCCTTGCCGGGCAGTATGCAACCCCGCCTTAGTAAGTGCAAGGGCGTGCTTTGAGGCCTTGAGGGCGAGCTCTTTCACGCTAGCCGTGAAATCGTCAAAGTCTTCCATGCCATCGGCGATATGGGAGATCATCTCTTCGTCCGTTTTGTTGAGATGCCCGTTGGAGTTTAACACGATATCCGAGACTTGTTGGATAATCGCTTCCATCTGATCATCCGACGGGCCTTCGCCTTTCTTCCCGCCATCGTTATCGGCGAGCATCACGTAGGACTCATTACCGACGGAAAGCTCGCTATCGTCGGTTACCGATTCCAAGTTCTCGTTGGTTTGATCGGGCCGGGCTTCGTCGTCGTCTTTATGCTTCTTTGCCACCTTTACCAAGTGCTGGCTGGCTACGGCTGCCGTATGGGCTTTTTGGACACTTACTACCGACTCGTCGATAAGCAAGGTGCTTTGCGACGGGCCTAAGAGATTCATCGTCGTCATCTTCTTTTCCTTTTTAGGCAGAATAAAGAGAGAGGGTTGCCCCTCTCTCTTTATTTCACCTGGTGTTATACGTCAAGCGTTAGGCTGCTTTTTCTTCTTCTTTAGGTTTATCACCTTTTTCGTCTTTTTCGTCTTTTTCGTCTTTTCCGCCTACGACTTTCTTAGCCAGGCCAAGAACGGCGTTAGAAACTGCTACCGCGGCAGCAGCAGCGTCTTTTGGCAACGCACCAACGCCGTTGCTGTAGTCGATGATGTAACGGCCGAAAGCTTCAGCGATCTTAGCAACGTCTTTGGCATCACCTTCATTTGTGCCATTTTTCTCAACATAGCCTTTGATTTTTTTACCGTTAATAAACCCACCCATCACGGTAGTCAGCTTATTAACCACGTTACTCTTCATCCCACTGACCGTGTCCATCAGCTTGATGACTTCTTTGGCCATATCACTGGCCTGCGCTGGGGTAAGCGATTTCTTCACGGCTTCGGCTTTTTCACCGTTAGCGCGACGAATGGAGAGCGAGCTGCGGCCTTGTGCACGAATATGGGCTTTCGCTGTTTCCACATCTTTGGCCACCGGTGCGGTAGCAAATTGTTCAAAGACCGCGTAACCGCCCAGCACCACTTCGGTACGCATGATGGTAACATCGCCTTTCTTAGCCACCATGAACCGGGTGCCAGGATACTCGACCCATGGCAGTGCCCTCAACGAACTGCAAGCATCAGCGACCGATTTTGCGTCACCGATCTTGTTGGCTTGAGCCACAATTGTATCGAGAGCAGCAATACGATCCGATGCCACTTTGTCAACCGCCGTCGTGATAAACGTGGCGAAGGCTTTGAAATCAGCAGGAACGTTTTCAGAGATCTTGCCGCCTTTGATCACGAAGTCACGACCACCGTAAGAGACTTCTTTGGCTTCTTTGGCTTCTTTGGCTTTGTTGATCACGCCCATGGCGCTGGCTTTCACACGCGCGGTTTGATCGAAGATATGTTCAAAAAACTTCTTGATCATTTCCATCAAACGTTTAGCACCGGCGGCCAGGCGTTTACCCAGACCTTCTTTCTCGCCATCCAAGGCCAGCAAACCGGCACTCAGCATGGCAGACGTCAGTTCTTCGCCGTTAGCCAGTCCTTCCAGACCACCACCAAACGATTCCAGACCTTTACCCATGCGAGCGTAGGTGGTGACCAGTTGGTCTTGCAACATCTTGGCGGTTTTGTCCGAGAAGCCGTTGTCAACGAAATATTCCATCGAGGCTTGAACGGATTCGATGCGCTCAATTTGTTCGACGTGTTCGGCGATCACCCGTTGTTCCTGGGCAATCTCAGCGTCCACTGCCACGATATCAGTCTGTGCACGAGCGATATCACGATCAGCGATCATCTCAGCCACTTCTTCAGCCGAGACGGCCGGTGCCGTGGAAACCACTTCTTCGGTTTCTTCACGGTCTTCAAAGGCTTCGTTACCAAAGCCCAACATAAAGTCAAGAGCAGACATTTATACACTCCAATTGTTTTCATGAAAACGTTTAAACGATCGTTTGCTAACCCCACCCTTAACCTTATTCCTCGTCAGAGTGGGGTTGACATATAATTAAGCCTGTTGCTTAAAAGATTTTTATCGACTGATTGGCAAACCAAGAGAGGTTACTGGTCAACAGACGGAGGTGCTCGCGATAACGGGTGGCCACCACCGAAAGATCAGAGACCACTTCTGACAAGCTCGTCACGACGTATTGCTTTTGGTAATCGGTTTTAGCATCACCCTTGGTTTCTTGCTTTAAGCCGGCTACCGTGCGCTGAAGCCGGTCTACCAGCGTTTCAAAGGGATGATCGGCCACATAGTTGTCAAGCAAGCCGTTAATGGCCTGGAGTAACTTGACCCCTTGGCTGGGCGTGTCGATCACCGGGAGCGTGTATTGCTCTTGGCTATTTAACAGCTCCAAAAAGGCCTCTTTGTTATTGCGCTCCATTCCGGCGTTGGGGGCGACCAGTTGTGAGTGAAACCCCATCACTTTGGCGGTGGTGAGCTCTTTATCGTTTATTCTCAACACGCCCTTTTTGAGCCTGAAATACATAAAAGCACCGCCCAATAACGGTTGTGCGACCAGAAACGTACTCTTGCCCAGTTCCACTGGCGACTGTCCAGGTAACGCGGGCGGGTCGTAGGAGAGGGTAAACTGCGCACTCAGCGTACTGGCGTGGGCGGCACGTACCGCGATCGTCGCCCAACTTTCGATATAGTTAAGCTGGGAGCGGTTAAAGGCTTTCGTGAACACATCAAAGTCGTTGATTGCACTGACCAGCTCGCCGGCGTTCGTTGCGATCTTCCACCCGGCAGGCGCGACCTTGCCTTGCTTGCCTTGCGGAACCGATAAGGCAGTAGCCAAGACCATTCGCTTGGTGTACGGATGCTCCGTTGAGGTTCTTACCAGCTTGCCGTCTTTAATTTTTTCATTAAAGGAGGCAATAAGTTCCTCGTTATGGCTGCGCAGCCGTCTGGCCCAGAGTTTAAACTCTTGATATTGACGGGCAAGCAATTGACCTAGTCGAAGGATCATCTCAATCAGTTTCTTTACCAGCGTGTTTAAACGCTCTGTCAGCCCCTCTAAGCCGTCAGACAACAACGGCCCTTTGAGATACCCATTATACGACTCCAAAGAGCCTACGAGGGCGCTAGCCCCTTCCAGGTTCTCGTCGGCAATTTGAATTTGCTCAAGTTTTGCCCGCAGTATCACCGCATGATCTGCACTGAAGTCCGCTTGGTTGTCGGTAATGAATTGCCTAGCGTCTTGCAAGCCCTCCAGACTCTGGCGGGTTTTGGCCATCTGCCCGGTGAGCATCACCATGTCATCGTTATCGTTGTTATCGTCTTGTGGGCCGTCATCGTTGCCTAAACCCACGAACACGTAATCCTTTTTTGCCACGGGAACAGAAGGGTCCGGGTCATACCCGAACTCTTCTAGACCACCCGTCAGCCAACTGCCGCCGAGGTTACCCATCTTTTAGTGCACTCCGTTATTTGCTAAGATCGGACCCACTGACTGCTTTACGGACGAAGTCCTGCATGGCGTGGATGTTTTTGATACACGGAATCCCGTTAAAGAAGGCCAGCATAAAGGTGGCGTTGATCGCGTTGTGGGCATCGATTGCATAAGAGCGGATCGTTTTGTCCACGAAGTCTTGCTGGTCAAAAGTTTCGCCCAGTTTGACCAACGCGTCCAACTCTTTGAAATACGGGGATAACGACGCCATCCCGGTATACCAGGCCCGGATCTCTTTGATCGACGCCTCGATGGTATCAAGCACCCCGGCAAGCTCTGAAGCCGACAGCTCAAGTTCGACGGGCTTAGGGTCTTTCGGGATGTTCTCGGTGTAATACCCGATCACCACTTCGGCTTTGCGGGCGGCTACCAACGCGTTATCGATGGCCACTTCGTCGTCTTTGTTCGAATCCGGCACGTCAATATAGTAGTACTTACCGTACCCGCCAAGAGAGACGTGGTTCACGTAGATGTTAAACACCGCACGTGACCCGTTGATCTTCTTGTACTTCTTAGCCGTTGTTGGTAGGGGAAAGGCAAAGTCTTTCAATTTGGCAAAGACCTTAAAGAAGTCGTCTTTTGAGGTGGTTTTGTGCAGCTCCACCATCACCGGATACCACTTCTTAAAGTGGGCTTCAAACACCGAGACGTCGTCAGGGCCCCAGGCCTTCATTGCCGCCGGGAAGTCTTTCATGCTTTTGAGCACGTCGGCATCGTCGGTATTGGTTAGTGCCTTCACCAAGTTAGCGGGGAGCGTAAAGGAGTAGGTGCTCGTTTTGAGTTTACCCACTTCACCGCGCAACATCTGGTTGATGCTGACCAATTTGTTCACCGGGTCGGTTTCACCTTTAAAGGCCAGGCCTAACGCTTCGGTAAAGTTGGCGTAGCTAAACTTCAACTTCTTGGCCACGTTGCCGATCGCCTCCGCCAAACCTTCTTGTGAGCCCACTAGCGAACCGTTTTCGATGTCGATGATCATCTTTTCGTCGTCTTCACCCAAGAGCTCTTTGCGCACTTCCCGGGCGGTGTTTTGGAGGATAGTCAATTCCGCTTCGGTCGGTTCGGCGGGGTTATTGACGTGCTGAACTTCGACCATCAACCCTTCCATCCCAGACGAAAGCTCTTCTAACAACCGAAGATGTTGGCGTTTGTCTTGCAACACCTTTTCGGTTTCCAGCAACTCGGTCAATTGTTCGTGCGCGGTGATTTGCGCTTCGAGCATGTCGGCATTCGAATCGAGCAGGGAAACGATGTGTTCCCCTGCTGTGTAGGATTCTAAACCGAGCGAGAGTATTTCACTTAACCCGCCCATGTAAACCCCTTAATTACGCGGTCAGCGCGTTATCGTTATATGTTGCCACGCAACGTTCGCCCACTTCCAACACCCGGTTGAGGATCTGAATCAGTTCAGAAGACAGTTCTCGGATCGGGCCCACGGCCAAATAGGCGTAGGTGTCGTTATACATCTCGATGAGATCGGCGAGTGCGGTGTTCAGCCCGGTGACCGTGACGTTTACGGTGACGTCGCCTTGCTCAACGGTGGTTTCCGTTGAGGTCACGCCGCCATCTTCATCCCAACCCGCCGAAGCCAAGATCTTGATCACGCGATCCAGGTCGTGGTTTTCATCAAACCAGGTGGAATACGACCGGGAATACTGCTTGATGTCGGTCAGGATGGCCAGCACGTCTTCCCCGAGTTTGGCGATCTCGGCCGGTTTTAAGGTATCGAGCGCGCAATCAAGTTTAGGCTGACGTTTACCGAGCTCGTGGGCGGTGATGTCGATATCAAACATCGAGTTGTATTTGTTATCGATGCGGCGAATCAATGGCAGAGCCGCGTTGTCTTTGACGATCGGGTGGTTGTAAAACAACGCCACGCCGCCTAAGATCTCTTCAGAACGGTACACGTCGTATGAAGTGGAGTTCATCGGGACTTTGAGTTTGGCGACGTCCAACTTCGGTAACTCGATGGCCACCAGTTCTTTGGCGATCTTCACCGCTTGATCGTAATCGGCGGTAGCAAGCTCTGCCACGGTTTTGACGAACTTACCGCGCTGCACGTCTACCCCTTCGCTGGAGTCTTTATACACCAGCTTGATAAACTTCGCCATCTCGGTTAAGTCTTTGGACAAATTCGACGAGACCTTGCCGTCTTTTACCAAACGCCAGGCGGTATCGAGCGGAAGCTGAATGGAAGACGAGGTGGATTCGCCGGTGGTGACTTTGGCCAAGGCGGTTAGGGCTTCAGCACGACGGGCCACTTTGTCATAGCCCACACCCACTTCTTTAAAGAACGATACCCAGCGGGCCACCATCACCTTGCGCATCTCACCCAGCTTACTGCGCGCAGCCTTCAAGAAGTCACCGATGCCTTCCAGACCGGCGTTGAGCGCCTCGTCGGTGGTGATATCCGTACCAAAGGCTTCCAAAGAACCCACGACCTTTTGGGTGTCGTAACGGCCTTTGGTGGCAATGGCAATCAGGTGTTGCAGGGCCAAGGCGTCGCCTTTGGTGACGATGGTGCCTTTAAACGACTCCATAGACGCCACGACTTGTTCGGTTTCGGTGATCACCTCGATCTGGTCATCCATCGCGCATTCGACTTCGCACAGCTCTTCGGCCGCTTCGACCACGGCCGCTTCAGCTTCCGCCGCTTCTTCAGCCGCTTCGACCAGTTCGATCTCTTCAACACACTCATTAGGTTCAATCACCACGGTCTCAGCGACCACGGTGGTGTCTTCAGGTTTCACTTCGGTCGCGGACTCGTCGTCGAGGTCTTCCAAACCGATACTTAAAATATTGTCTAAACGCATTAACGTATTCCTCGGGTAATGGGGTAATAGCGCTTATTCCACGCTACCGAACATGACATATAATGAATTAACTTGGTCGATAACACACTCTGGATCCCGGGTGAGATTGGCCAGCAAGGTCCCAGACGACGTTTCGCGAATCCGATCGATAAAGGCCATTGGCATCAAGGTTTTGGCCTCTTTGGCGTCGGCTTCTAAACGAGACGGGTTAGATTGAACCGCTTTAGGCCCAAACAAACACATCCGGGTGCGCACCGACATCGGACGATCACCCCCCAGGGCGACGGTGGCGATATCGTTGACAAAGAGGATGGCATATTTGGAATGGATGGTGCTCATGCGCTGGGCCAGCATCCAGTTACCCAACGGAAAGAGTAACCGGGCGGTGACTGCCACCACTTCTTGTTTAAAGGCAAAGGATTGGGCGAGCAGCTTATCGCCATTTAACCGAGAATACAGATCGATCACCTTGTTATCGACCATCAGCTTCATCGGCCCGCGCGGGGCGTGTGAAGTAAAGCCGGTGCCATAGATGCACTCGGCTCCCGTTGAGATCCGCTCAGCCATGGTTATGCCCCTTTATCCGGTACGGGTGGGGTGAGGATGCCTTCGATCTCATCACGCAGGCGTTGAAGCTGTTCGGTGTAAAAGGTGATCTGTTTTTGTAAAGAAGGATCATCTGACCCACCGGCCACCAGTTCTTGGAGTTTGGCCAAGGTGAGCTCGGTTGAGATCGCCGAGGCTTCGGCTTCACGCAAGCGCTTGACTTGCAGCTCGGCTTTGCGTTTGCGTGACAAATACCACGGGTTGTACTTCAGCGGAATAAAGCCGGACTTAAACGGGTCAAGCTTCAGGCCCATCATGCCGTCTACCACATCCGGGTCACTGGCGTCAACGGAGATGTTCGGAATGGCGTCAAACACTTTTTCCGTCACCGACAAGGGCTGGTAAAATACCCCGATCAGATAGATAAAGTGTTTGCAGGTTTCCGAGAGAAAGCGGATCTCATTCATGGTAAAGCGTTTGGCCAGCTCGTCAGAGGTGATCTCGGGCTCCGCCTTGATCGTGGCAATCAGCAGCAGCATGGAGCGGGCATAGCGCAAAAAGAAGGAGACGGAATCAACATAGCGCAGAAAGTTCGCTTGTTTGTAATCAATCGCTTCTTTGGGCACTGCCCCGCCAAACTCTTTGTCGACTTGCTTTCGCACCCACGGCAAGGTGGTGGTCAGTTGTTGCAAGGCCACAAACGTGCCCGAAACCACGTCGTGGGGACGCAGATGCTCGTCTAAGCGCAAACGGTTATACTCCCGGGTAAGCTGGATCAGGTAGTAGTTCTTCCCCTCCGTGTTGACCCCGGCGTTCACCGCGTCTTTAAACCCTTTGATCGTGAACTTGGCAATCTCATCGCCTAAGGTGTCGATCTCGGAGACGACGTCGCGTTTATCCGCCATCAAAAGGTTTTTAATGTATTCGTAAATCTTCATCGAAAGGTCCTTTATAGTCCGGGGATTTTGTTTTCAGAAAAGGCCGTAAAGATCGACATGATGTCCGGGCCGTTCCCACGGTTTAAGGTTTTTAAGCCGCCAAAGGTGACCGAGGTGGCCAGACGTTCCCCACGGTAAAAGAAATCCACCATATTACGGTTATGATCTACCACGATCAGGATGTTGGCGTGGATATGCTCAAACACGGATTCACGGATCTTAAAGTCGTTTAACGTGCCACCCAATTCCCGACCGGCTTTTAAGGCGGTGGTTTCACTGACGATAATCACGTTGGAGTCCGTGGCCAGTGAGGGATTACCGGACATAAACCCTTTCTTGGCGTTGTTCTTTGATCGACGCAGCATCTCTGCATAAAAGCCTGAGGTGTCTTCGATCAAGATCTTCTTTTGCTGGGCGATCACGTCATCGCCAGTCCACATATTCGAGAAGGTCAGTTCGCCGGCTTTAAAGCGCGTCCAACGTTCCTTCACGGTGTTTTTGGTGGTCCCGATAGACAAGATGGCGGCGATAGCGTCCGAGGTGGTGGTGACCGGTTTAACCCGCACCGTCACCGGGATCGGTATCGAATTGCCGTTAGAGGACAAATTGACGATAAACATCTTCCCCAAGGCCAAGTTGGTTGGGGCTTGGATATCGGCAATCACCGATTTGTCGGTTTTCAGTTGGACCTTTTTTCCGTTCTCGGCGGTGACTTCTTCCTCAAAGGCTTCAAGCCCGATATTATAGAGCGGAATAGTGCTAAGCGCTAAGTGGGCTGAACCGGGTTTGGTGTGCTCAGCGTCAAAGGCGTTAAGGCCAATACCGGTGCGATTCGGATTGAGTTTGTCCAACGTGCCG
>Ga0302260_1000028_pt1 | contig 30129 bp, 16 predicted proteins | sample II_Fen_E1_4_FD_194558 | JGI IMG/M metagenome (GOLD analysis project Ga0302260, IMG submission 194558) | Peat permafrost microbial communities from Stordalen Mire near Abisko, Sweden - II_Fen_E1_4 | ecosystem: Environmental > Terrestrial > Soil > Wetlands > Permafrost | place: Sweden: Abisko... | reverse complement strand
TATTCCTGCACCATTTCTAAAATCAAAAAAATTATTGTTTGTTATGTTAGCATCACTAGCAATTCCTATACTATATAATCCATTATTAACCAACCCTGATGCATCAAAATTGCAATGATCGATAGTATAAAAGCTGTTTCCGTTGGTCGAAGCATTAATTGCCAAAAGACTACCTGTTGTAGTATTATTGGAGCCTTTTAATACTGAATATAAAATCTGATTATACTGTGTATCGCCGGTCAGTGCTATAACTGGTAATGACGAAGAAGTATTGGTAAATTGGAAGTATTTATTAGTTCCCCGACCACCGTTTCTTCCATCAAAAATAATGTAGTTAGCACCCGTATTGGTAATAATAGAAGTAGATCCCGAAAAATTAATTACAGAATTCACATTGGCAGCCGGTCTGAATGTAACAGTTGCATTGGCATCACTGGAAATATTTGAAGTTAGTATTATCGGGTACGTTTCAACCGTTGATACATAATCAGGTTGGAACTCAAAAATCATATTATAAGACAAAGGTACAGTCGTAATAAATGCAACTGCTGCAGACAAAGTTGCAAAAGTACCCGCATAACCGACATAAGATGACTGTGGTCCTATTGCATAGTTTCCAACAGCAACACCTATTTTAAAACAGGTACCCTGAGCTATGGACGAATAGTCAATTGTGGCTACCGAAGCGATTGTCTTTCTATCGGTTGCACCCCCAGTATCATTATACGTGCCGCTGGCACTGTTTGCTTGTCCAATCCTGTTTATTCTGGTCAAACCGGCTTCTGAAATTCTAACATTTGAAGATAAAATGGATACTGAATCCAAAATCGCCGATAATACCCAATACTTATCTGTATTAAGAGCAAACATTCCGATCCCGGCAGTTCCGGAATAGGATCCGTCATCAAATGCTTCGACTGTAAAGGTGCAGTTTCCTGATCCACCTGTTGTGAGACTGGAAAATTCAAAAAGCCTATATGCATTTTTGCCAACAGGGAATTTATAATTTGCGGCTGCTGCATTATGTGGAATTGTTCTGGTAAGTGGTCCGTTTACATAAGAAGACGCACTCCCTCCAACAATGCTGTTACTTAGAGATCCTGCAACGGTAAGAGAATTTACACTTGTAGTTGTTATTTTACCGGTTGCCAAAGCAAGTGTTTCACATCGAACCGGTTTGTCGAGAATTACTCCACCGACGTTGTTTACAGTAAATAATCTGGTTTTAGTAGCCGATGGTAATTCATTTCCGGTTATAATACGAACTGTATTACCCGGAGAATTGTATGTGACATCTAAATCAACTCCTCCTAATGCATAAGTTGGGGTAATAGCTAATGAACCGCCGGATCTTGTCATACTAAAAACATTGGATGTAGATGATTTCCCAATGGTAAAGGCTGAATTAGTTGAACTACCTAACGAACCGTTTATAAGAGTCAGACTGTTTGATACTGAGAGTGGAATTTGCAAATCGACGGCTGGATTAGCTCCGGAATTATTATTAACGGTCAGATTGTTGATGTTCGAAATAATGATACCGGTTCCGCCTACTGTTTGCGGCTTTGATCCATTAAAAAACAATCCATTCCCGGGAGTATTATCTACGACGAAACTTCCCTTATTGGATATATTTCCACTTATAGTGAGGGAATAACCTTTTAAAAGGAACTGATTGGCTATACCGCTATTTATCATTAGATTCCCTGCGATATTTGTGTTTCCGTCTAACTGAACTTTTCGGGTCAGCTTTGTTGATGAAGGACTATTATTTACGACTATATCTCCATAAATTATGCCTGTACCTAATACAAAACCGGAAGGCGGGCCGTCTAAATCACTAACCCCATCCCCTAAACGCAGCGTACTTCCTGTAAAATTAGAAATTCCGGTAGAGGTGGTTATCGTTTTATCCGCAGTACCTGCATTTTTGCATGGATCGGTAATTGTAAAAGTTCCACCCGAGCAAGTAAACGTTCCACTACCAAAACTCACAACGCTTGTACCTGATGCTACTAAATTTGAACTAACCTGAGGATATACATTTACATTACCATTTGTCATGGTACATAAAGAGGATCCGGTCATAAGATTACCGTACACGTTTAATGTACCGCCTGTAATATAAAGCCTGTCAGTAAACCTGACTGCACTATTGCCTGTTCCTATCGAGATTGTTCCCGCATCTAGCTGAGTTATTCCCGAGAATGTATAATTACCGGCTGCTCCACCCTGAGTGCCCGCTCCGACACTCTGAACGATTGCTCCCGGATTATTCAGCCACAAACGGCCATAAATAGTAGCCCCATTAACCAAAACATCACCATAATACGGACTTAAAACGGAGGAACTGGATATTTTTATTGTACCGAGTATCGCTTGAAGTCTGTTTCCATTGACAGAAGATCCATTGGCACATGTAATAATGCTTTTAATATCTAAGATTGAGCCGAAACTACCCGAACCTTTATTAACGGTAAGTGAGTAAAAATTGATAGCTCCTGTTCCGTCGATTGAATTATCGGCACTACCGCAAAAGATAACATTGGTCCCTGCCTCAGAAATTAAATTCATATTAAAAACCCCTTCTACTATTAGATTTCCACCGGTCGTTGAATTGGCAGACGATCCTCCGATATAAAGTGAATGGGATACAATCTTCCCCGAAGTAGGAGATGTAAAACTCCCCGAAGCTCCAACTACTACTGTCCCATTGACAGTCAGATCACTTACTGTAGAAACATCATAGGTGAGCGTTCCATTCACAGTCAGGTTCCCCGAAATTAATGACCCTGAATTAATAATCAGGGCATCACCCTCCCTGATTTCTACAGCACTTGTAATTGTAGGTAGTTGGCCGAATGTTGCCGGCATCCATGAAGTACCGTTATACATTTCCCAAACTTTATAATCGTTCCAGACACCTTTAATTCCCTTAACAGAGCGGAAATCTCCGGTTGCTTGACCATGAGCATTTAATAAATAGAAAAATGCGAATACCATCAAAACGCATACTTTTTTCATAGCTACAACAATCTTTTTTTGCAGTAACCGCTAAGACAAACGAATAGTAGCTTCCTAAAATCAAGCATATCTATTTTAAAACCAATGCGGGAAAAAATCATCAGCTTCTTTTGTCTTTTCACTAACCACATGATTATCTGTTGATTTTTTTAATGTTGTTTTTACTAATTGGTGACTGTTCCTTATAAACTGATCATTTGAAAAATACTTTTCACCGTTCATGATAACATGGATTGCTTTTTCAAGCTCACTAATATCACTTGATTTTAGTACATATCCCATTGCACCCAGTTCTATCATTTTAAAAAAATACTCTTCATCTCCGAAAAGGGTAAATGCTATTATCTTCAATTCGGGCATAATGGCTAGTGCTTTTTCTGTTGCTTCCAATCCATTCATGAGTGGCATATCAATATCTAACAAAACCAGGTCTGGCTTAAGGCGTGAAAGGAGCTCTATAAAATCAGCTCCATTTGAGACCTCTCCAATTACAGTTGCGATATTCTCAAGCGTAATAATAGATTTAATGCCTTGTCTGAAAATTTGATGATCATCAACTATTATTATATCCGGTTTTTTCATTTTAATAATCTGATTCGTTTGTATTTGTTAATTTAGTGAAATTTGAATTAGCATGTAAAATTATATTTTTTAAAATGGATTAAAGAGGTTCAATAGAGGATGCGTTCTCATAAACAGAACGATTTTGGAGTTCTAAAAGGGGGCAATAAAGATCCATCAAAAGAAGTATCCTGAAAAGCCGTGTCGGATCCTAAATCAAGTACCAATCAATGAGAAATCTGCAACAAATTATCAATAACCGCATTTAGCATCAATAAAACCAGCTATGAAATAGAAAAAAAATGAGCCAATCTGATCCGATTGGCTCTGGAAAATAACTTCAAGCAAAGACCTTAAAAAAACTTCTATTAACCGGATACCCCGATTTGTAAACAATAGATAAATTCTAGAAGTAAAGGCGAAATGATTATTTTAATTAACAGGCAAATTATAACTAAAGATAAACATTGCTTTAAAGCCCCAGAATCACTGATAAACATAGTAATACATTGAAGTTACTCAAATTAAGCAACGAATTAAACCTGAAAAAATCAGGGACTATAAGCAGGAAAATTCACTTCTCCGCTTGGATAATTTTCAACCGAAATAAACATCCCCTGTTTTAATGTGTTTTTATACCTTTGCGATTTATTTGTTTATCAGGATTGTAAAATTACTTCGTGTAGAGGAACTAAGCAAAGGTCAAAAGGGGGATCTTTGCTTGATAAAAGGAGGATTTTAGGTATAAAAAGGAGGAGCCTCGGATCCGTCAAAAGAAGGAGACAAGAGGAACATTTCTGAGAAGAAAGAACGTATATCGAATAAACTATGATGTAAAATTATATCTCAACAATTTTATTCTTTATGGCAAAAAGAATTAGAGACGGCGTATTTTTACAAACTGTTTTTTCTAACAAGTTTGATTTATGCGACTTAACTGTCTTTGGACTTATAAAAAGTTTCTCTGCAATTTCGTCGGTACTTAATCCAAGACAAATTTGTTGCAATACCTCAATTTCTCTGTCTGTCAAATTATCACATGCGGATGGTTTGTTATTAACGGTTCTTCCAAAATTATTAATGATTTTCCTCAACAACTCATTCGAGAAATAACTTTCTCCCATCATCACCTTCTGAATTGCATTCTCAAGTTCATTAATACCACTTGACTTAAGGATAAAACCTTTAACTCCACGATCAATCATTTTATAGTAATATTCTTCATCACTAAACATACTAAATGCAACAATTTTCAGGTCAGGCATCAGTTCTATGGCCTTTTCTGTTGCATCCAACCCATTCATGTGGGGCATATCAATATCCATTAAAACCAAATCTGGCTTCAAACGGGACAGAAGTTGAATAAACTCGATTCCGTTAGAAGCTTCACCCACCACCTTTGCAATATTTTCTGCAGTAATGATGGACTTCAGTCCTTGTCGAAAAATCAAGTGATCATCAACAATTACAATATTCGGTTTTTCTGTAAGGTTATAATTCATGTTACAAATATACAAATTTTATTGATATTAGTGTATTATTTGAAATATATATGGAAAATTAACAGCCATTTATTTCGAAAACCAGCTTAACTATCCATTTATACGATTTGTTTACACTCTTTTTGTATTGAACATTCAGTTCTTTCTCTGGATTCGCCACATTAGTTATACAATAGTCAATCAAACAAGTAGCTAAATCAAGGAAATTATTAATTGTAAATCATTGCCGTTAAGCGACTGAAATAAACAAATAAAACACTGATAAACAATAACATAATCACAAAATACGTGATAGTCTGTGCTGTTTGTATCCGTTATATACGCTTTCAAATATCTAGTTAAGCAGCATTGAATTAACGAATTGAAAATCTATACATTTACTGTAAATAAATAATCAACTCCTTTCCCTTGTTCACTTGAAAGAGTAACTTTTCCACCAATCGTATGAAGGCGATTTTGCAGATTAAACAAGCCCAATCCTTTATGCTTTGACAGAGCTTCGGCTATATCGAATCCCAGACCATCATCTTTGTAGCGTAACTGTATCTGATTTCCTGAATCAGTTAAGTTGATATAAATGTTATTTGCCCGGGCATATTTCATTGAATTGTTGATACATTCAATGACGGCTCTGTAGATTGTAGCTTCTATTTCAGCTCCAATCCTTCTCTTGGTATTACTTTCATATACAATATTAAAAGTGGCTGTTGCATTCAACTTTTCAACGAAACTTTTAATGGCTGAGTTTAAGCCATAGTTCATAAGTAAATGCGGGCTCAGTTTATTGGAAATTTCTTTTACTGTTGCTAGTGCCTCTTCGAGTATTTCTCCCGCTTTTCCGATGATTTCAACTCTTGAACTATTGCTGTTAGGCCGCTCCGACCATTGCAGATAAAGTTTGATCGTCGAAAGTAAGGGTCCTAAGCCGTCATGCAATTCTTTCGAAAAATTGGCTCTTTCTTTCTCTTCGGTATGGATAATAGCTTTAACTATCTTTTTTTGAAGTGACTTTTTTTCTGTAATATCATGAACAACGCCATACACGATCTGATCTTTAGCCACATAATTCAACCGCATTTCCACAAAAAGCAGGGAGAAATCTTTCTTTAAGCATTCTACCTCAAGGGTACTTCCCTGATTCACGAAAGATTTTTTATAAAGAAAATTCTCCAACTCTTCATAATGATCTGTCGTGACTAGTTGCGTTAGTTTCATTCGCTCGAATTCCCGTCTGTTATATCCAAAGATATCACAGATTGCATTATTGATATATTCAAACCTTCCGTTTTTGCATATAAATATCCCATCCGAGATATTTTCGGAAAGAAGCTTGTATTTTTGATTGCTTGTAGTGAGCAACTCTTCCATTTTTTTCCGGGCTGTAATATCTTTATTACTTCCGCGGGTACCCTTGAAATGACCGTTCTCATCAAATACAGGTTGGCAAAAATGACCAATCCATCTGATAGTTCCATCTTTCCGGATAATACGGTATTGAATCTCATGGATACTTGGTTGCGCCTGAAGTTCCTTGTTTTGGTGCTTCTGAAACAACTGCAAATCATCAGGATAAATGATCTTAGTTATGAGCTTTGAATCTTGATCAAACTCCTTCGGTTTATAGCCTGTAATTTGTTCACACGAAGGCGAACAATAGATCATATGATCAGTCTGATCAATCCAGAACTCCCAGTAAGTTGCAAAATAAGCAACAGTACGGTATTTCTCCTGAGTGATTTTAAGTGCTTCATTTGACTTTGATAATTCAGCCGTCCGTTCTTTTACACGTTCTTCAAGCTCCTCATTCAGCTGTTTTAAGGTGTCTTCAGCCTGTTTTTTCAACGTAATATCCTGTACCAGTGACATCACAGAGGTTATTTGTCCGTTCCGGTCAAAAAGGATGGAATTATACCAGGTACAAACAATTAAATTACCCGACTCCGTTATGTTACGGCTGGTGTTGACAATGGTATCTTTATTTCCACTGGTAAGTTTTTCCATAGCCCGGTTAACGTCGGGAACGTCTTCTTCATTAATCAGGTTTAATGTATCGATATGCTTTCCTATTGCGTCTTCTTTTTTCCAGCCAAAAATACGTTCTGCCTCTACCGACCATTGAGTCACTATAAAATCTCTATCTCTTTCGATTACGGCAAGTGGTGAATTTTCTAAATGATATTTTAAGCGTAGCTCATTTTGCCGTAGTTCATTCTCGGTCTTCTTCAGCTTGGTGATGTCAATAAACGAACATATTACATTGCGAATGGTTCCATCATCGTTGAGTATGATCTCGGTATCGATCAGTACCCAGATAAAATCGGTGGTAGCGGGTCGGTAAATACCCATGACAATATCCCGAACGGATTGACCGGTTGCAAATGTTACCGCAACAGGACGTTCTGAACCTGGAAATGAAGTACCATCTTCATGAATGGCATCATAATCTGCATTCATGCCGGCATCAGCCTCAAATTGATTCTCCGGTATGCCCAGCAACTCATAGGTTTTTGGATTTCTCATTATCACTTCGGCATTCGGTCCGTAAAGAATAACCCCAACCTGTATATTTTTTATAAGATACCGGAATCTCTTTTCACTATCTATTAAAGCTTGGTTTGATTTCTTCCGCTTTGTAATGTTACGGATAGACCCTCCAAAACCTACAATGCACCTGTTGCTGTCATGCAATGGATTAAGAACCAATTCATAGTAACGGATTTTCTCATTGGAAAGAGAAACTTTTAATTCCGAAATAATTGAGTTGTTTGATTCCTGAACCCGCCTTTTCAGGTTATTCAGTTCGGCACACAGATATTCAGGTAATCCGAACTCTGCAAAAGTGTGTCCGATAATGTTCGCTAACTGAAGGTTAATCTCTTCGCAAAAGCTTCTGTTTGCACCGATCAAGTGACCGGACATATCCATACTAAAAACACCGTCACGACTGGAATTGTAGATCAGGGAATACCGTTCTTCATTGATGCGCAATGCTTCCTGTGCCTGCTTACTCTCCGTGATGTCGTGGATAATGGTATACAGCATGGTCGATTCATCAAACTGAATCGGACCCGAATAGACCTCTATATCTCGCAACTCACCATTCGCTAACCGATGTTGAAGAAATAAATGATTGTTCTCTTCATGCTTTGACTGTTGTAGTTTTGCGAATGTTACTTCCTTTGGGAAAGGATCAATTTCAAAAATGGTCTTACGGCACAATTCGGAATGTGACCATCCATAGTAACTGCAGGCTACCGGATTAGCATCAATAATGTCGCCGGTGTCGGGATTTAACAACATCATGACAGAATGGTTATCCTGAAACAATGATTTGTACCGTTCATTGCTCTGACGCAACGACTTTTCCGATCGTTTCAGGCTTGTTATGTCATGTAAAAACGATATAAACTGACCCCCGTTTACCTGACTATATTGAACACTCGTTTCAATATCCATAACACTCCCATCTTTACGACGGTGACGGCTCTCGAAACGATCTTCCCTGAATTCAATAATTTTTTTTATATGCGAAACCGTGTCATCGGGACTTTCTATTGCTTCAATATCCTGAATCCGCATAGTCAGCAATTCCTCCCGGGTATACCCCGACATGCGGCAATACGTATCATTTACTTCCTGCAGGCAGCCGTTCCGGTCGGCAATCCAGAAGCCGTCCCGGGTTGTCGTAATGATGGCATTCCTTTTTTCCTCATCTTCTCTGAGTATTTCCCGACTTCTTATGCTTTCCGTGATGTCGCGGACAATCATGATCACCGTATTCACAACGACTCCTTCGTTAACCGGTGACAAGCTGGTTCTATACCATCGTATTTCTCCCCGTGCATCGCTCCCTCCGGACTGATAAACCTGAGTGGTTGATTCTCCAACCGCAAGTTCCAGCGATTGTTTCATTAGGATCTGGTATTCGGGTAAAGCCCAGTCATAAAAGCTGCTACCGATAGTGTCTTCCGGGGCATATCCGGAAAAAGGATGGTTCATCGATAAAATGGTTCCGTTCCGATCGAGCTGAATGATCGTATCGGGAGAATTATCGGTAATGACGCGCAACAGTTCTGCTTTCTGCATTTCCGACCCAATCCAATGATCAGGGTGTTCCGGGATGTTTTGTGGTTTTACCCGTTCCGGCGATGGGTCTTTTTGGGGGGCTTTCCTTGCACAGGCTCCTGCTATCAGGAGTTCTTCATTTTGTATCTCAAGCTCCGCACTATATTCTTCCCACTCATGAAGAATTTTCAGTATATTTTCTACCGAAGGATGCGAAGTACCAGACTGGGAGGTGCTTTTTAACAACTGCTCTGCCCTCTCCCGAAACAGGGTAGCTACCGGTTTGACATCATTTTTCATAATTCACAGGGTTTATCATTCGATTATAGATCATTCTGATTTTAAAGAATATCTCACTCTTTAGGTCGTTCCAATCAATGTCTCACAAACACAAAACAGATAAGTCAATTAGCTCATATTGTTATACTTTACAACAATAGGCAAAGATATTAAATTTTAGGTTATTTAGGTAAATACATCAATTAAATCTACTATTTAATATTCAATGACAGATCAGCCGGCTAAACAATAAAAAGATTCCCTGCAAACATTGCTGTCTGCAGGGAACCTCCCATTCATCGGTTTGTGTGTTTTATCTGCAATCGGTAGCTTCAGACATTTCCGGATGGCACCGTTTTGATGTGAATCATTTCCCCTCAGAATTTTTGATTTCCGGAACTGACTTCTATCTTAAAGAATCAATACGAACAATTTATACATTTTGGTGCTTTATCTATCCGATAGGTTAGCATTAACTCATGTGTCCCAAAAGAAGATCTGCTTATCCCGCTCACATTGTAATCATAGCTATATGATACGCGTAAATTCTTACTTATATCAAGTCCGAATAGCACGCCGATTTCACTCCAGGTCCGGTATATCAAACCCAGTTGGAGTGGTTCCCGATCAACCGGAGACTTGAAATATCCGGTTAAGTTAAACTCCATTTGATAGATATTTGAATACTGGATTCCGCAAACTCCATATCCAAGGTTAAACGTGTCATGATGGGAATCCCGGTAGATGGCATAGATAAAATTTGTGTTTATGAACAGTTTATTGATGGGGACTATCAATGAGTTTAAGTTTTGACCGGCAATGCCAAACCGCCATGATTTATTGATCAGTTCGGCTCCTATCTGCGAATTTATATAGCTTTGATTTAATAAACCCGATAAAACGGTGGGATCAGTGGCTGTTGCTGAATTAACTAGGGATACATCATAGGCGATACTTTGAAAGTTCAACCCCAATCCCATGTTTAACTTCCAGTCATCATTCACAGTCAAGGCATAAGCATATGTCAAATCTACATCCGTTGTTGACGTAAATCCGATTTTATCCTGCATTATTTTCAATCCGAACTGGGTATGCAATTTGTCCAGATATAAAGTGCCTGATGCAAAAAGGGTAGTCGGCGCTCCATCGAATCCGACCCACTGTTTGCGGGCCGACATATTAAACTCGGCAAGGTACTGGTCGGCTATGGATGCCGGATTGATAATATACGTTTTATTCCAGTCATTATTCAACCGAATATCTGATTGGGCAACGATCATCATCACCTGCAAGTGAAAAATTAGAAATAAGATATACTTTCTCATCATATTCTTTTTACCGAACTACCGTTACATATCCTGTTCTTGCCTTTATTCCCGAAGTAGTGGAAGGATATAAGACATAAAAATAGGTATCATTCGACACATATTTCCCTTTATAAGTTCCATCCCAGCCTCCCGTTCCGTCATAAAGTGAAATACCGTTTCTGTTATAAACCTGAATGTGCCAGCCTTGCATAAACAGGTCATCAATTCCATCGCCGTTGGGAGTAAACACATTCGGGATAGAAGACGGTGCTATCCAGATTCTTTTAGTTGCGAACTCAGTACACCCATTCGAGGTCTTTACCTGCAGCGTCACATCGTAATACCCATTCTGCGTTATCGTGTAGGTATGATTTTGATTGTTTCCTTCCGCTGACTGACCATCTCCAAAATTCCAGAAATAATCCGAAGAAGAAACATTCTCACTCCAGAATTGCACCGTAGGTCCGGCTGTTGTAATATCATTCTTATCCGTTTGTATCGTGAAATTGTATGAATCAAAATAAGTCGCTTTAAAACTCAGGGTCGTAGAACAACCGGCACTCGAAGTCCCGGTCACGGAATAATCTCCGGCCTGTTTTATGAGCGATTGGTCTGTTGTCGAACCGTTACTCCAGCGATAAGTGTAGGCACCCGATACCTGCAATAACAGGGAATCGCCTTTACAGAATACGGGTGATTTATCGAGGACTAAAACAGGAGGTGAATAGACCGTGACCTTTTCCTCGAATACGCTGCTGCAGTTTGATGTTGTCAACGTCAGGCTCACGTTATATGTTCCCGAAGCTGTAAAGGCATGTTGCGGGTTCTGGGTTGTATCTGTTGTCCCATCTCCAAAATTCCACAGGAAACTGTAATCGCTGGCCAAACCGTATGGTATGGTCGCATTAAAGCCAAAGGTACGGGTATCGCATCTTAAAACCTGATAACCTATCCCCGGAGTGGAGAGTGCCACATTAAACGAAGTGCTGACAGTACATCCCTGGGCATCTGTTACCTGAAGAGTTACAGTTCCTGACTGAACTGTTTCCATATTCTCATTGTTCAATCCGGTTGGCGTTCCGCTTGACCAGGCAAACCGATAAGGCGGTATACCACCCGTGACTTGTGAAGTACACACTTCTTTCACTACTTTTGTCTGGCAGTCAAAATCCGGCACAGTGGTTACAGACAAGGCTAGAGGGGCCTGCCTGATCACTTCAAACTGTTCATTTGAGACACACCCGTTTGCATCCGTTACAGTGACCTCATAGATACCGGCCTGTAAATTGGATAAGTCTTTTGTAGTGGCACCGTTTGACCAGACGATATTATAAGGTTGTGTTCCACCGGATATGGTCAGGGTTATGGCTCCGCTATTCGGATTCTTGCAATCGAAAGCATTGGTAACCGCTGCCGTTAAGTCCAGCTCCAAAGGCTCGATAATCGTAAACGACCTGTTTATAACGCAGGAGGTAACATTGGTGAGGGTGACGGTATATGTCCCCGCTCCCAGTTGGTTCCGGCTGGTTCCGGCTATCGGATCATCGGCCCACACCATGGTCACGGAAGAAGCTCCGCCCTGCAGGTTTAAATCGATGCTTCCATCGTGTGCTCCAAAGCAGGTTATCTGCTTAACTACCGGCTGAATTGAAAATTCGGTTTCAGCTATAACTATATCTTTTGATTTTGTACATCCGTTGGAGTCTGTAATCGAGATGGTATAGGTTCCCGGGCCCAGATTATTCTGAAATGTCCCCTGTCCCAGATTACTCCATTGTATCTGATAAGGCTGAACTCCGCCCGCAATGTCTACCTTGATCGAAGCATTGTTATCTCCATAGCAGGTAACCGGAGTCGTTGTCACAGTCAGGACCATTTCTGTCGGCTGGGTAATCGTTGCCGACAGACTTTGAGTACACCCTGCTTTATCGGTTACAGTCAGCGTATAGCTTCCCGCAACAAGGCTGGTTAGATCTTGGTTGGTACTCTTATAGCCATTTGGACCGATCCACGAATAATTATAACCGAATACGCCGGGAGTTTTCTCTATGGAGTCTCCACCTGCAACCTGTACGGACAAAGCCCCCACGCCGTCGCCGAAACATTTCAGGTTGATTTGATTTTTCAACGTGATAACGATTTGGGGCTTCTCCGTTATGGTGAATGAAGCGCCGGGACTACAACCATTGGCATCGGTCACGTTGACTGTATAAATGCCGGGACCTAAATTGGTAATATCTTCCAACCCGGTAAAGGCGACAGCATCTTTTTCCCAGTTATACGCATACGGCGGCGTACCGCCCGTCACCTGAATAGCTATCTCGCCATCGGAGGCTCCAAAACAACTTACATTTTTTGTTGTAAGAGTCTTCAGGATTACCTGTGTCGGCTCTGTAATAGTATCACTTCTCGATAAGCTGGTACCCACCAAATCGGTGATGGTAACCGAATAAATCCCCGGATACAAACCGCTGATCGAAGGGTTCGCTGACGTAAAACCGTTCGGGCCTGTCCAGCTTACCAGATAAGGTGCTCCTGTCGCATAAGGAGCTCCACCTTCTATAACCGTTTGTATACTGCCATCATGAACCCCGAAACAGGATATGTTTTTGGGGACCGCATGGGCACTGAGAGGATGATTAACCGTTACAATGACGTTGAAATCCTGTCCTTTGCAAGGGCCTGCCGTAGGCGTCACGGTGTAGGTCACGGTGGAAAAACCGGTTACCAGATCAATTAACGTTTGGCTCATAACCGTCTGTGGCGTCGATTGGCCTGAGGCTCCGGTGACCGAATTCGCCGGACTGATTACCGGCGGTAACCAAGTATAGGTAGTTCCGTCCGGGACGATATCTCCATTCAACACACTGGGGGTAAATGTAAAAGTCTCACCGCTGTTTATTTCAATATGATAGGTCGATAAAACGGGATAGGCGCTTATGATTACTTGTGCCGTTTCGGAATGTAAACTCGAACATTCTCCCGAAGGATAGGTAACAATGCAGTAATAATACAATGTATCGACGGTTCCGGTCGAAGGAAGATAGGTCGGGTTGGTTGCACCGGTGATTAAATCTCCTGTCGTATTATCATCCACTGTATTGCGATACCACTGATAGGTTGGAACGCCCGTTCCATTCGTAGCTGCAACCGATAGCGTATCGGGAGTGTCGCCCACACAAACCTGAAAAGACTTCGGCTGACTGGCAATGATCGGTGCCGGGTCTACGGTAATCACATAGTTGACAACCGTCCCTACACAGTTTTCGATAAAGGGTGTGATGGCGAAAGTAACGGTTCCCGGAACGTTGGTGAAATTTAACAGCTGACTTATGGGTAATTTAGAGGTTGTGCCTGAACTCGTGAAACCCGTTATTCCGGGGATAGCAGTGGCCGTCCAGGAGTAGGTCACAAGCGGGGAATTGGATGTCAGGGGTATGGAATCGTTTCTAAATCCCGAACAAACGGTTTGCGACAATACGGTATTGGTTATTACCGGAAGAGGATGAACCACAAAAGTCCGGACCGCTTTGGCCGAGATACCGCATTCATTGGTTACTATAAGTGATACGGCATAATTGCCCGCAGCACTGTATGCGATTGTTCCCTGGTCTGCACTCGTTGAACTGCCGGGACTACCACCCGGAAAACTCCAGGCATAGGTCATAGCACTGGTTGCCGGAGCACAATTCGTGATAACCGCTACCGGATGAACGGAAGCTGTTTCACAGTAATTGACTATGGAATCGATGGAAATAGCGGGAGGCATGGTAACAGTCACAGTCTGAGCGGCAGTGGGTGATCCGCACGAATTAGTGGCAGTGAATTGAATCGTGTAAATCCCCGGATTCGTAAACCGGAACGACGGATTAAACGACGAGGCACTCGTCCCCGAGGTAAAGGTATACGCCGGCGTGTTCCCGCAATAATTGGCAGTGTAAGCGACGGTCCAGTTATAGGCCGGCGAGCAGGTGCCCGTGGTATCCGTCTTATTCGTTACCGCTACATTAAACGGGGCACAACCCTGACTGGCACTGAGGTCGAATTGTGGAACTAAAAGCGCTTCAACACAAATCGTTTTCTTTATGCTGTCAATGTCACATCGATTCCCTATCTTCATGGAAATGGTATACACACCCGGACTCGTAAAGACAGGACAGATAGCATTTGTTCCCGAAGACCAGAGACTGGGTTCATTGCCGCCAAAGTCGTTTCCATAACTTCCGCTCTGTAACGTGTAGCCCGTTGACGGGGTGATCTTCCAGATTAAATTTGAATTGGTCGAACAGGAACCCCCGTTAATGGCATTCCCGTTTTTAGACGAATTTGTAAAACAAACCGGAGTGTTCGTGCAAGCACCGGCTGAAGGAACAATGAAATCGGCCGTGGGAGGTACGGATACATAAATCGGCATAACCGATGAGGCCGACGGTCCGCAGGGGTTACTCGCAATGATCTTAACCGAAAACGAATTCTGATAAATGGTCGAACCGTCACTACTGGTTATTCCGCAGGAGGACTTCTTAAACTTATGAGTGATACTTGCCGGTGTCGGCGAAGGAAGTACTTCATTCGGTGAGCCATCATTAAAATAAACCGTATACATAGTGCCTTGGGAATTATATTCGGTTCCACTTATCTTGAAGGTAAGGGTCTGAGAAATACAGATATTGGTATTTCCGGGATTCTCCAATGTTACGGCGGGATTGGAACCGACAAATACATAATACTTGCCTATATTTTTACAACCGTTTGTTCCTTCCACCGTATACGTAAGAGTCCACATGCCGGTTTGATACGTATGGGTCGTCGAAGTCCAAGTGGTTGCATCATAATCGGCACTGCCATCGCCCCAACTGAGGGTATAGTGCCCGTTAGTCGCCTTGGTGGTTGAAGAATTCAGGAAAGTAAAGGTGGTAACGTCATTACTGCATACTCTGAAACAGGGAATGCCATTAAATGTCGTCCCGGATCCCGAACCGCTCAAGGTGGCATCCGGCACTTTATTCACCGTAATGATCTTTGAAACGCTATTCTGGCAAGAAGTTAAACTATCGCTGATAATGAGCTTTACAGGATAATTCTGCGTACCCGTCCCCGGGGCTGCATACTGATGGGTAGGGCTGGCCTTCGTAGAAGTAGCTCCATCCCCAAAGCTCCAGGCATACTTGTAAGTACCCGTTAATGAGGGTGTAAAAAGTACGCCGGCACCCAAACATTGATTATCTGTAAACGTAAAATCGACCGTCGGCATTGCACTTACCGTAACGGTAGCCTGCTCATTCAGGGATTGCGATGTACGTGCATCCGCAACATTGGTCAGCGTGTAAATAAAACTTCCCGGGACATCCGTATTCACCTGTATAACCACGTTATCCTTGCCGGAGGTCGAAGTGACCGTTACATCTCCTCCGCCATTTATATGGTACGTAAACGTATAGGGTGCCGTACCTCCCGAGCCCGTAAATGTGATACCGGGTTTGGTTGCGTTCGGGCAAACCTGCGTGGTGCCGGTAATGGTTGCCGAAATAGCGGCCGTAGCTTCTTCACGCATCGAAAAGGCATTCCCAACAGTATAAAATTCACTTCTGTTCCGGACAAGCCCTTGAACGCCGGCGATATTGATAACACCGGCTAACAACGAAAGAAAGACTAGATAGGAGAAACGGCTCATAAGCTGGCGAATGGATAATACGGGTGTTATTTATATATTTTAAATTCAAATATAGCGAATATCTGTCAACCTATCAGGATCTGTCGATAGACCGGGGCATAAATCAGGTTGTCGTCCGGCAACAGAAACTCAGGTCCTTTTTTATTCCGCCATCCTCAGCGGCCATCAACGACACCTTTTCACTCCCGGCACAAAAAAGTCTGCATTCAGGCGGTTCCCAAAGCTTCGATAGAAAGCCGGTAAAAGGTCCGAACGAAAGACAAAACAAGAACATGCCTGAAAACAGGATGCTTGATGCTCATTTAGTTCTCCAGTCTAAATCCAGTCTCCGTTTGGTCTCCAGTGTTTTGCTACACGGCTGATAGCAAGTCCGGTTCTGACAAATACAGCAACGGAATAAAACGGATCTTTTATTTTATAAAATACGGACAATAAACCCTTCTTCCTTTCCCCGATGGGTCTTTATCCGTATTTTATGCAGAATACAAATTTAGAGAACAGAAATAACACTCGTATTACATAATATTTATAATCTCTTGCAATATTCACACGTTGAGAATAATTAAATTATTGTAATGCAGCGTAACTACAGAACAAAAAGCAATCTGTAAACTGGCCGCGTTATTATTCTTTCCCGGCCTCATCAGTTGATCTCTTGTTTGTAAAGTTTAGCTCTTCCGCTGCGAAACATCCGAAGAAACGATCCTGAGTCCCTGCCCTATCTTTTTGTTTTATTTCAGCCGTTCAAACCGGGCCTGAAAGAACCGTAAATACCGGGGTTCATACACCATTCTCAGCCCCTTCTTCTGCTCACGAACGTCATACAGATTCTTCACCGACTCGGCTACAATATCCATATGTGCCTGTGTGTATACCCGGCGCTGAATAGTCAGGCGCGTCAGCTCCAGTGAAGGATGATAGTTTTCGCCCGTCTCCTTTTTACGACCTGCACTCACGATGCCGCGCTCCATCGAACGAACTCCCGACTCAAGATAAAGGTCGGCCGCCAGCGTTTGGGTCGGAAACTCTTCCTGCGGAATATGCGGATAGAACTTTTGAGCATCCAGAAATACCGCGTGCCCGCCGATAGGAAGGGTAATGTGAATACCCCAGTCCATCAGCAATTCGCCCAGGTAACGCACCTGCCCGATCCGCGAACGCATATAATCGTCCTGGATGCTCTCCCTGATTCCGATAGACAGCACTTCCATATCCCGCCCGGCCATACCGCCATAGGTCTGTAACCCTTCATATACGACCACCAGGTTGCAGGCATCTTCGTACAATTCACGGTCGTTCAGCCCCAGCCAGCCGCCGATATTAGCCAGCGAATTCTTCTTGGCACTCATCGTTGCACCGTCCGAATAGCTGCAGGACTCTTTCAGTCTCTGTGCCAGCGTCTTATCGGCATAACCCTCTTCCCGCTCCTGAATAAAAAAAGCATTCTCCACCGCCCGCGTGGCATCCAGAAAGATCCGGATCCCGTATCTTTTACACAGCGCATGTACTTCGCGCGCGTTCTGCATGCTCAACGGTTGGCCGCCCGCCATATTCACCGTAGCGGCCAGGCACAGGTATGCAATATTGTCCGCCCCCTTTTTGTCAATCACCTTCTGAAGCTTTACCAGGTCCACATTCCCTTTGAACGGATGTACCTGCTGCGCATCGTGGGCTTCGTCAATAATCACATCTGTGAAAATGCCGCCCGCAAGCTCCTGATGCAGGCGGGTGGTGGTAAAGTACATGTTACCACATACATATTGCCCTTTCCTTATAGCTATCTGCGAAAGTATGTTCTCTGCACCCCGCCCCTGATGAGTCGGCACCAGATACTTATATCCGTAATACTCCTGCACGGCTTCCTCCAGATGATAGAAGTTGCGGCTGCCGGCATAGGCTTCGTCTCCCAACATCAGTCCGGCCCACTGGCGGTCGCTCATGGCGTTGGTACCGCTGTCGGTCAGCAAGTCGATATATACATCTTCCGATCTGAGCAGAAAAGTATTATACCCTGCCCGATCCAACGCTACTGCCCGTTCGTTCCGCGAAATCATGTGAATCGGTTCTACCATCTTTATCTTTCAGGGTTCGGCTCATGAGCTTCGGCCCTGCTGTTGTCCTATTGTTTTTGTTTGCATGATATGAGTTGTTTTAATATAGTCGGTTATGAACTCCCTAACCGAAAGCAGGCTGAATAAAACATACGAGTTGAAACGGACTCCCGAAACAGGAGCCGAAACCGGACTATCATGTAAACTTCTTCGGGAATTTTCTGAAAATTAAATACCGGGTAGTCAAAAGCGGGAGAATGAAACGACCCAGCTGTGATGAAGACGAAAGGAAGCTCATGGTAACGAATTATAAGGTTAAACCGGATTTTCGAAAACCGGATTCGCCTGTTCAGACGATGGCTCCGGCATGATCCCCCGATGCAGGGTCCAAAACCGGTCACCGCGTCGCCGATCTTTTTTTTAAAACACGTAAATACTCATGAATGTTTAAGGCGAATGGTGAACTTTTTAGCCTCTGGGACAGATATTTCTGCCGGCTGTCGTTATTCCCCCTCCAACCATAAAAGCAACGGACGGACGTTATCTCTTATCCCGGGCGTTTCCACTCGTTCGTCTTTCCCGCTCCGGTGTATCTCCTATGTATCTCCGGTGAACCTCCGTAGAAACCTCAGCTGAAAGGTCTTACTTAAAACATACATAATACATATTAAATACACATTAAACACTTATACAATACATATTTATATAGATAAGTATTTAATGTGTAACTCGTATACAATTTCAGTCTGATAAGAGAATCATATATACGACCCTTCAGTGAGGTTTCTACGGAGGTTCACCGGAGGTACCGTACAGGTTGAGTACAGAGACTATGGAGTTTTAGAACCGGCGGCAGGGAGCGGCACTTTTGGGGTACGGTTGGAACAGGCATAATTCTTATATATTCCTGTAAAGAAAAAATGAGTTCCGGGAGCTGAAAGGACCACCATGCGGCAGTTTTTCCAATTCCCGGAACTCATTGCTTATCAGAGGATCGAAAAAGGAGATGAGAGCTGTTCGCTCCCGAATAGGATTCGGAATCCGGCCGGTTTTTACACGATCTCGATTCCCTGTTCGTGGCATAGCTCCAGAGCCATTTCCCGAAGTTTAAACTTTTGTATTTTACCGCTACCGGTCAGCGGGTATCCATCGATAAAGAATACATAACGCGGTATTTTGTAGCGGGCTATCTTGTCTTTGCAGAAATCGCGCACATCTTCGGCTGTCAGATCCACTCCATCATGGGAAATCACAAAGGCCGCCACATCTTCCCCGTAGCGGGGTGAAGCGATGGCTACAATCTGTGCATCTTTTACCCCGGGAATGTGATAGAGGAATTCCTCTATCTCACGGGGGGATATATTTTCACCACCCCGGATGATCATATCTTTGATACGCCCTGTGATACGGTAATTCCCGTCGGGATCTTTTACGCCCAGATCGCCCGAATGTAAATAACCGTTTTTATCAATCACCTCGGAGGTAGCCTGCGGATTCTTATAATAGCCCTTCATTACATTATAGCCCCTGCAACACATTTCGCCCTGCACACCGTCGGGACATATCTCGCCGGTTTCGGGATCTATCACCATTACTTCGGTAAACTCGTAATCGCTGCCCACCGTGGTACAACGTACCTCGAAAGAATCGTCGAAACGGGTCTGGGTCATACCCGGGGATGTTTCGGTGAGTCCGTAAACGCTGGTTATGGTCATAAACATCTTTTCGCTCACCTGGCGCATCAGCTCAATCGGGCAGAGGGCTCCGGCCATAATACCGGTACGCAGCGAACTCATATCAAACAAGTTGAACATGGGGTGATGCAGTTCGGAAATAAACATGGTCGGGACACCGTACAAGGCCGTACAGCGCTCTTTATGAACGGATGCCAACGTAACGAGCGGATCGAACTTCTCCACCATGACCTGCGTACAGCCGTGAGTCAGACAGTTCATAGTAGCCAGCACGACTCCGAAGCAATGGAACAACGGCACGCAAACACACAGTTTATCGGCCTGGGTGAACTTCATATGCTCGCCGGTCAGATAACCGTTATTGGCAATATTATGATGGGAAAGCATAACTCCCTTCGGGAATCCGGTCGTACCGGACGTGTATTGCATATTGACCACATCGTGGCACGTAACCGATTGTTTTATCTTCAGAAAGTCATCGTCGTCCTGATTGATTCCCTGAAGCAACACTTCGGCGGTATTATACATTCCCCGATGCTTCTCCTGCCCTATATACACTACATTTTTCAATTCGGGGAAACGTCCGGAAACCAGATGCCCCCGCTGGGTGGTCTTTAACTCCGGCACCAGCGAATAGACCATATCCACAAAATCGCTCCCGGCGACTCCATCCGTAATGCAAAGGGTGTGCATATCCGAATCCTCCAGAACGAAGGCTAATTCGGAATCTTTATAATTCGTATTTACGGTAACCGCTACGGCACCCAACTTAGCACAGGCATACAGGAAAGTCAACCAATCGGGTACATTCTGCGCCCAGATACCGACATGCGTTCCTTTTGTGACGCCAATGGACAATAATCCTTTGGCCATATTGTTGACACGTTCATTAAAAACGGACCACGAAAACCGCAGGTTCCGGTCGGAATAAACAACGTATTCATGATCGGGAGTCACGGTAGCCCAATGTTCAAGCCAATCCCCTAAAGTTCTGTCAAATAATTTCATAAAGAAAGATTTACACGCATTAAGAAACAAAATTCACGAATCCGGGATCGATTTATACCGATCAGACAACGCTCATACTCTTCAGCAAGTATGCGTTATTCCTCCCGTCTGTCAGACAACGAAACAACTCCGAATGGCGAATGATGGATTATAAAATATGAATTAATTACATGGGTGTGTAGACTACGGCCACAATCTGAGCCGCTTCATCATCGAGAGCCCCCACCAAATGATCGACTATGGAATCGTAGTAGATGCTGTCGCCTTTATGCAGGACGTAAGTTTCCTTACCGTAGTTTATTTTCACAGCACCCTGAAGCACAAAAATGAATTCTTCACCTTCGTGGGATGAAAGAATCGGTTCGTTCGTCATTGAGGGTTTAATGTCAATCAGGAAAGGCTCCATGTGGCGGCCTGTCTTGCTGGCAGCCAGGGAGAAGAAGTCGAGATGGGAATTGGCCGTGGAGAGCTGACTGGAAAAGGTGGCCGGTTTCTGTGCATCCGATTGCTTCTGTACGACCGGACCCAGTTCTTCACTATCGTCTAAAAAGGTTCCAAGGCGTACGCCCAATGCCCGCGCAATTTTAATCAGGGGAGATAACGAAGGTACCGTGTCGCTGTTTTCAATTAATTCAATCTGGTCAACAGTTAGTCCGGACCGGTCGGCTAATTCAGCTTTTGAGATGTTCTTACCGGTACATAATGTACTGATCTTTTCTCCTACAATGTTCTTATTCATGGTTTGTACTATATTGTTTTTCTATCACCCTCAGCGGGAATAAAATTTAAATGACAATTTCAGCGTATCAATCGTTTAACTTTTTTCGGGGTACAAAAATAAGAATAATATTGGCATATAAAAAGCTTTTAGTTTAAATTTATAAGATTTTCAATCAAAAGCCTTTTAAATAGGTAGATTAATCAAGCTGTGAGTAACAAAACCTCAAAGCATCCATTTACCAACCACCCGATAAGCACGAACGGAGCAGCCCGTTTATACCAAAGAAAACGCTTTCGTCTCCTTCGTCCGCCGGCAGATGAATACACCTACGGAGGTATGAAAGAGACGAAAGCGTTTTACAGTTTAGCAGGAATCCGTGCCATTGCGTGTTCCGTTCTTTAATCAAAAACGACACGGCCTTGCGTTTACTCCTTAAGCACGGTTATTCTACGGTTATTTGACGGACAGAATTTTTGCATACTTACCATCGGGTTGAAGTAACCCAAGAGCAACCTTCAATTCCTTATCGGTGCGGAGCGAATACTGGATCTCGCCTTTTTGATAATAGTAGCGTTTGATAATCTCTAGGCTAAGCAATTCGGAAACTTCCGTCTTATTTTCGGCAATACTCTTCGCTATATCGGGCATCAGTTTGGCTTTAAGGGTCGTGAATTCGTCTTTTGCCCGTTTATCCAACCCTTCGTATTGCGCCATATCCAACAAGGCGTTATATGCCTTCTCCGTCTGAGATACATAGGTAAATTTCTTTTCAACCAGATAGTCGGTAAAGGCCTTAAAGTCGGCATCCGACAAGGTAAAATCAGCAGGAGAAGCAATTGCAGGGTGCGACAGAACATACTGCGTCACAAAATCAAAATACTGATTCTGTGCAAAAATATAGTATGCAATATTGATCTTCTGGTCATCCTTCGTCAGCGTATCCGGGACAATACCTCCGCCGTCCCTGACTTTACGGCCGATACGGGTTTTAAATTCGGAGGTTAAACTATCCGGAATATGCCCCACGCTTCCATCTTCATTGCGATGGCTGTAATCGAGAGCCTGAATACAACGTCCGCTGGGGATATAATACTTGGCAGTTGTCACCTTTAAATGTCCTGCATAGCTAAGGGGACGGATATTCTGCACGAGACCCTTACCAAAAGTCCGTTCACCGACAATGACGCCTCTGTCAAGATCCTGAATGGAACCTGCAACGATCTCGGAAGCAGAAGCAGAGGAGCGGTTAGCCAGGATGACCAGCTTCATTTGGGGAAAAATCGGTTCGGCCGGCGTTTTATAAGTTCGGTCGGATTCACTGTTTTTCCCTTTTGTGGTGACTACATCCGTTCCTTTTGGAACAAAATAGCCGACAATTTTTATAGCTTCATCGATTAATCCACCGCCGTTATTCCGGATGTCCAATACCAACGATTCAATTTTATGTTGTTTCACCAGATTAGTCACTGCATTCTTAAGTTCCAAAGCAGCCCTGTCCGTAAACTCACTCAACATGACATATCCTACTTTGTCGGCAACCACAGCCGAATAGGCAACCGGATTAATTTGTATCTTTTCACGCAGGAATTCTTTTTCAACCAGCTTCTTTTCACCCGGGCGTTTCAACTTTAATTTAATCATGGTATTGGGGGTGCCTTTCAGGAGTGCACTCACTTCCGTTACACTCATATCCTCCACATCTTCGCCATCAACCTGTAGAATAATATCCCCGGCACGCACTCCGTTCCGTTGGGCAGGCATGCCTTCATAGGGTTCGGATATACAGATTTGATTATCTTTTTTCATGATTAGAGCTCCGACACCGGCATATTCACCCGTAGTCATGAACGTCAGGTCGTCCGTTTCTTCTTCCGGCAGATACACCGTATACGGATCGAGCTTTTCCAACATATTATCGATCGTGGATTTCATCATCTTGTCATAGCTCAGGGTATCAACGTAGAACATATCAAGCTCACGAACCACCGAATTAAAAACATTCAGGTTCTTATTAATCCTAAAACTATGATTATCGGCCTTCTGAGCATAACTCACGGCCGTATTGATATAAAAGAACAACAGGATTAAACAACTAATTTTTTTCATATGATAATGATTTGAATTTTACTTCCAACAGATAGGAAGTTAATGGTTTTTACAACTTTACATTGGGTGGAAGAAATATAGAGATATCTCTTCCGTACGAAATCAGATCGCGAACGACAGTGGATGAAATGTAGGAATACTTGGATTCGGTAAAAAGAATCACCGTTTCGATACCAGTCAGGCGTCGGTTAGCGTCAGCGGCGGTACGTTCATATTCGAAATCAGCCACCGAGCGCAGTCCCCTCAACACAAAATCAGCCTGCACGGAGAGGGCAAAATCGACTGTCAGCGTATTATAGGATGACACCTTCACCCGTGGTTCGTTTATAAAAGCCTGCTGAATAAGCTCTAACCGTCTTTCAATCGTAAAGAGAGTTTTCTTGGCCTGATTTGATCCGACACAAATAATGATTTCATCAAAAAAGGATAAACCGCGTTGAACAATACTAAAGTGACCAATCGTAAACGGATCAAATGTCCCGGGGAAAATAGCTCGTCTCATATATATAATTTGAAATTAAAAAGAACTCATGCCTGAACTAAAGCACTTATTAAATCAGTTGCAAAGATAGATAAATTTAACTTCTACTTTAGAAAACAGTTCGTTAAGTTTGATATTTTTAGTTTTTAGCCCAAAATTTCCGCTGAATCGTTATCTTTGCAGGAAATTTAAAGCCCAATATAAAAAATAAACAAAAAACATGCGGAATAAATCCGGAATAATTACGTTATTCTTTTTTATTTGTTTGTGCCGGTCCGCCTTTAGTATTGAGCCGGTCTATTCATTTCCGATACCTTCGAAAATGGAGTTTGCCGGTCAGACGATTTCTCTGGCACGGTATGATATGCGTGAACGCTTTGATCGTGAACAAATCGTGATTGCTTTTAATCATTCTGTCAGCCTGTTAATCATAAAACGGGCAAACAGGTATTTTCCGGTTATCGAACCTATTCTGAAGCAGAATGGTGTTCCGGATGATTTCAAGTACTTAGCCGTCATAGAAAGTAATCTGGATCTGAGAGCCTTATCAAAAGCACAAGCAGCAGGGTTCTGGCAATTTATGCCTGAAACGGCTCAACAATTCGGGTTGGAAGTAAACGACGAAGTAGACGAACGGTTTCAGATAGAAAAGTCAACCGTGGCAGCGTGCAAATTTTTTAAAAGTGCTTTTGCCAAATATAAAAACTGGACAACGGTAGCGGCTTCGTATAACGCGGGAATGAGCCGCATATCGGAAGAAAAGGAAAACCAGCAGGTAGCAGAGTCTTTCGACATGTTATTAACTTCGGAGAGCAGCCGGTACGTTTTCAGGATATTAGCCATGAAACAATTTCTTGAAAACCCAAAGGCTTTCGGATATACAATTGCTCATGACCAGTTCTATCAAACCATTAACACCAACGAAGTACGGGTTAAAGGGCCTGTTGCCGACTGGACGGTGTGGGCAGCACAGCATGGGATCAGCTATTACCAGTTAAAAGACTTCAATGTATGGATTCGTGACCGGAAACTGACTAACTTATTAAGAAAGGAGTATATTATACAAATACCGGAGAAGACTGATTTGGAATTCAGTCCGACCAAAATAAAGTTTTATAATCCGGCATGGGTGACTTTTTAACCAACTCAGGTTCATTCCACGCCATATAAACATACCATTTCAATTATATTATTCATTCAAAAAACAATGTGTGCATGAAAAAATTTATTATTGCTACAGTACTTTTACTTTCTGTTTCTTACACCTACGCTCAGCTTGATTTTGGAGTTAAGGCGGGTTTTAATTCTTCTCTTGGAGTAAACAATTTAGGTTCGGTTACGAATGGCACTTACAATTTCAAATCAGTAAAAGCCGAGTTATCGAATGGATTTCAGGCAGGTGTATTCGCCCGTTTAGGATTCGGCAAGGTCTATTTTCAACCTGAATTACTTTATAGCCTGGGAAAGAAAGATTATAACATGACTGTAAAGGATGCTAGTTATAACGTCCTCGGAACTTTCAATAAGAATGTAACTGTCAGTACGGTTGACATTCCCTTACTTTTAGGATATAAAGTGCTGGATTTAAAAGTTGCTAACCTACGAGTCTTTGCCGGTCCAAAGCTTCGTTTTAATGCAGGCTCCACACTTGACTTTAATAATGTTGTCAATGGCGGCTTTGACGCTACTACATTACAAAAAGATGTAAAAGCAGCCCAACTGGGTCTTGAAGCAGGCTTTGGAGTTGACTTTCTTAAGTTTACTCTGGATCTTCGTTACCAACTAATCAACGACATGTACCAAACGAAAATCAACAGTACGACCATCGATAATATCGCCGCCAACACCTTTGTTATTTCATTGGGCTGGAAGATATTCTAATCTGTAAAATAATATAGTTATTTCCCGAATCGCCTGTTTCTCTGAATGAGAGGCAGGCGATTTTGCTTGTCCTACCCTCGCAAACATCATTTTCCGAACCTTCCGTTCGAAAATTTGTTTCTGAAAGGAGTATCATTCAACCGTACCTTCCCTATCCCAACGATAAACAACTTGCTGTAAACTACAAACTAGCTTCCATCCACTATTCCGTATCACTAATTTTTGTATCTTTGCAATCCAAAAGAAACAACATCAATCCTATGAATTTAGAAACAATACTTGGTACTGTAGTAGCAGAAGCCGTACAAACGCTATACGGCCTGGAAACAAAGATAAATCAGATACAACTTCAAAAGACTAAAAAAGAATTCGAAGGCGACCTGACAGTGGTTATTTTTCCCTTTGTAAAAGCAGCTCGTAAATCACCCGAGCAAACAGGACAAGAGATAGGAGAATACATGCTGAAAAATAATCCGGTTGTTTCTTCATACAATGTCATCAAGGGCTTTCTGAATCTGAGTATCAGCAAAAGTTACTGGTTAGAAACCCTGAACAGCATCCACTCCGATAAACAATTCGGGATAACGTCAGCAACCGACAAGTCTGAATTGATGATGATTGAGTATTCATCCCCAAACACCAATAAACCGCTCCATTTAGGCCATGTCCGCAATAATTTACTCGGTCACAGCATTGCCGAAATTCAAAAAGCAAACGGATGGAAAGTCGTTAAAACCAATATCGTCAACGACCGTGGAATCCATATCTGCAAATCCATGCTAGCCTGGAAGCTCTTTGGCAACGGAGAAACTCCTGAGAGTTCCAGCTTAAAAGGAGATCATTTGGTAGGGAAATACTATGTGATTTTTGATCAGGCCTACAAAGCCGAGATCAAGAAATTAACAGATAAGGGACTGAGCGAGGAAGAAGCTAAGAAATCGGCTCCGCTCATTCTGCAGGCTCAACAAATGCTCCTTGCGTGGGAAAAGAATGATCCGGAAGTGCGGCACTTATGGGAAACTATGAATAGTTGGGTATATGCCGGATTTGACAAGACGTACACGCAAATGGGGGTGAATTTCGATAAGATCTATTACGAATCGAACACATACCTCGAAGGAAAAGATAAAGTGGAAGAAGGGCTTGACAAAGGCATCTTCTATCGTCGTGAGGATGGTTCCGTATGGGCCGACCTTACCGGCGACGGATTAGATGAGAAACTATTATTACGTGGCGACGGGACTTCGGTTTATATGACTCAGGACATCGGCACCGCCAAGCTGCGTTACGAGGATTATCCGATCAACAAAATGGTCTACGTCGTAGGGAATGAACAGAACTATCATTTTCAGGTTCTCTCCATCTTACTGGACAAGCTGGGATTCGAATGGGGAAAAGGCCTGGTACATTTCTCCTATGGTATGGTGGAACTCCCGGAAGGTAAAATGAAAAGCCGCGAAGGTACTGTCGTGGATGCTGATGATCTTATGAACGAAATGATTGAATCAGCCCGTGAAACTTCGCAAGAGTTAGGGAAGCTGGATAATTGTACCCCCGAAGAGATCGAAAGCATCGTCCGCATGGTCGGCCTGGGAGCCCTTAAGTACTTTATTTTGAAAGTCGATCCCCGCAAGAACATGACCTTCAATCCGAAAGAGTCTATTGACTTTAATGGGAATACCGGTCCGTTTATACAATACACCCATGCCCGAATCAAATCTGTTTTGAGAAAAGCAACAGAACAGGGTATCAATTTCAGTTCACTTACTGACATGCAACTTTCCATCTCGGAAAAAGAGAGCTATCTAATTCAACTGATTACCGAATTTCCGACTGTAGTCCAACAGGCTGGCGAAGAATTCAGCCCGGCTTTGATCGCTAACTACATTTATGATTTAGTAAAAGAATACAACCAGTTCTACCATGATTTCTCCATCTTAAAAGAAGAATGTCCGAATTTAAAGCAGTTCAGACTTATTCTTTCCGAGTCAATTGCAACCATCATCAAAACAGGAATGGGATTGTTGGGAATTGAAGTTCCGGAGAGGATGTAAGAAACTTACCTGTTTTTCAGCGTGATAATATACTAATGATCAACCATTTTTAAAAAGTCTGTTATGAAAAAAGTCACCCAGTTCCTAATCTTTAGTTTTTTTATTCTTTTTGTAACGGCCTGTTCCACGGGAAATGCGGCCTATAACAAAGGCGATTACTATAGAGCTTGCATGGAGTCAATTGATCGTTTGCGCTCCAGCCCTAAAAATTCAACGGCTCAAGAGGTCCTTAAAAAGGCATATCCGTTAGCTCAGAAGACATCGCTACGGGAGATTGACAATGCTTTACTGACAAATGGTGCAGACAAATATGACCTGTTGGTTTTTCAATATGAACAATTGAATCAATTGGCCAATAATATTTTCGCCTGCCCTAAAGCAAATGAATTGATACCACAACCGACTCAGTATATAGTTGAGTTAAGCAAAGCCAAACAAGCAGCCGCCAACATTTCCTATGAATCGGGCATAAAAGCGTTAAATACAGGGACACTGGATCAGGCTCGGGTTGCATACCAATACTTCCAAAAAGCAAATCAATATGTGAATGGCTATAAAGACGTGCAAAAGAAGTTAGTTGAAGCCCGCTATTCAGCGACACTACGTGTGCTGGTACAGAAACCATTCCTGAATGAAGATTATGACTACTCAGCTGATTTCTTTTACAACAAGTTGCTGTCAGAATTACGTCATAATTCACAAAACCGATTTATCCGTTATTATACAACAGAAGATGCCATTCATGCAAACATGCATGATCCGCATCAGGTAATCGTCTTGAATTTTGAGAATTTCTCCATTGGCAATATAAATGAAAGCAACCACACTTCAGAATTAAGACGTGATAGTGTAATAGTCGGAGAGGTAAAAGTTGATGGTAAAACTTATAATTCGTACAATACAGTGAAAGCACGGTTTACCGCCTTTCGTCGCACGATAAGCTGTGCAGGTGCATTAAGTTTAAGAATTATCGAAGCACAAAACAATCAGGAACTTCAGCGCAGGGATTTTACCAACACATATAACTGGGAAACCAAGTGGGCCAACTTCAAAGGAGATGACCGGGCCTTGACAGACAAGCAAAAAGAGCTGTGTACCAAAGAACCCCAAACTCCTCCATCAGATCAGGATATGTTCATTGAATTTACAGAGCCCGTTTATCAGCAGGCAGTGTCATTTATTCAATCTGTTTTCAGCAGATATTAGATTGCGGAGTAAGACAAACAAAATAACGTCCAACGAATTTAATTCGTTGGACGTTATTTTGTTTTATACTTCTTAACAGGGAAAGTAAGTTTGACAAGAGCTTCACCATTAAAGAGATCCATTGTTTAACCTGCTATTATTCCTCATCAACGACGTCAACAGTCGTATCAATTTCAAAAACAGATAGTTGACGACGGAAAATTTCATCCAATGAGATCTGAAATGTTTCTGTGTGCGCAATACCAGGTATAACGGTTAAATGTTCAAGGATGATTTGTAACAAATGACGGTTATCCTTGGCATATATTTTCACGAACATCGAATATTTACCTGTTGCATAATGACATTCCACCACTTCCTGGATTTTCTTCAATTCTTCCACCACATTCGTAAACATCTTAATATCGCTCAATGTAATTCCGATATAAGCACAGGTTTGAAAACCTACCTTATACGTGTCAATCACAAATTCAGAACCTTTAATAATTCCTGTATTCCGTAGCTTTTGAATGCGC
>Ga0302260_1000019_pt1 | contig 37987 bp, 62 predicted proteins | sample II_Fen_E1_4_FD_194558 | JGI IMG/M metagenome (GOLD analysis project Ga0302260, IMG submission 194558) | Peat permafrost microbial communities from Stordalen Mire near Abisko, Sweden - II_Fen_E1_4 | ecosystem: Environmental > Terrestrial > Soil > Wetlands > Permafrost | place: Sweden: Abisko... | reverse complement strand
GATAACGTTTACGACCCTCTAGAGAAAAAATCTTTGCTCTAGTTTTTGCTTCTTCTGAGTCTGCCATAAATTTAAAAAGTGTTAGGTGATTTAATTACTAAGTAATTAGGTTTATTCATCAACCTCATATCACTACCATCGCCAGATTTACCACAGTATATTTTACCAACATTTATCTTATCGAGAAAGCACTCAGAGCACCAACGACCAACTCCACAATTACACTTCGGTTTATTTTTTGTGGTCGCCTCGTAATAACTTTTTAGTCTAAATTTTTTCATACTAAAATGGTAAGTTTTTTAATTCATCATCGGTCGCTTCCCTATTCTCTGTCGGTGGCTCGAACCAATCACAGACGGTACACGCCAAATTACTGTACGCTATTCCATCTGGGTGACAGTTTACATAGTCGCAAACTCCACCGCATTTAGGGCATTTAATATTTGCCATATCAGTTTTGTCTTAAATCAATTAGCAATTTCTCTAATCTGTCTATTTCAATTCTGGCAAAATTTTGTGCGATATTATCACTCTCTAAATCTCTGCCTTTTGGTCTATCATCAAACACTTTTTTCCAGTATTTAATTTCAGATTTAATCATTTCCTCTATCGTTTGATTGATTATTTTTCGATTAAAATCAACTATAAAATTAACAATTCTTCTATATTCAAAATCTTTATCATAATCTTCAAAGTATGGTTCGGTGTGTTTTTTGGCTACGGCGTTTAATAAACCTCTAAAACTTTGACCGTATTTATCTCTGAACTTAAAAAATTCTATTAGAGTTTCTATTAACATATAGTTATAAACAAGCTTGACCTTTAGGAACGAGCACGGCAGTTCCACCAGCGACAACCTCATAGTGTTGAACGTTATCTACTGAGTAAAATGTTGGTGCTAAACCTTTTTCTTCAAACCAGTTAGCGATTAAATTTAATAACTCATCTCTAAACTCACTTCCGACATCATCTAAGTAATCTTCGGCATATTCACCAACCTCATCGCACGCCTTTTCGTTCATCTGCTCCATCAAAATATCAACATCAATTAGTTGACCAAGCGAAATCTTGACTGGGTTTCCGATGTAGATACTATCGCCGACATCTGAGTCAGCCTCAAGTATCATAAAGTCGATACACTCTTTGACTGAGCCAAGCACAGGAGAATTAAAACTTTCGTTATCTCTACCTGCGACAAATTGTTCGTTTTCTTTTTCCATAAAGTTTAAATATAGATTTTTATAATTAAAGTTCGGTGTCTAAGTTTTTAATACGCAGGGCGTAGTCAAGTAACTTCTCGCCGTTATTTTGCTTACAGCAATCGTGATGTAAATAATAAACGTCATCATCGCCACGACCCCAACCGACATAAGCAATTGTAATAATCTTAAGTGTCTTATCGGTAATCTTTTGCTTACAGCACGAGCAGACGTTCTCGAAGTAATTTGTTTTTCTTTCGATTGTGACCCAGTGAATAAGCATAATATTATTTGCTGATATGAACGATACTATTGGGGTAAAGTTCACACTGCCTAATTAGTTCTCCTAAGAAGTTCATCGCCACAGTGTAGTCGCCCCAGCCATTGCTCGGCTCTAAAGCGATATAAACATCTGGCTCTAATCTCATCTTCTCGAAGCCTTTTTTTAAATTATTAACTACCTCCTTCGCTTTCTTTCCTTCGGAATTATACAAGTCATTATAAATTTCCGCCCTGTCCCACATCTCAGTGAGGTTGTGGGTGACGTTAGAGTCATACACGGTGGTGATGACCCTAGCTTTTAAATAAATATCTAAGCTCATATTTTAATAATTAATTTTAAATACTATCGCTCTTACCACCTAACGCCTCGGCTAGAAGCTCGACAATTTTAGGACAATAACCATCGCCCCAATCATTGAAATCAACCTCGTGCTTATTCATCTCCTCGTAATCATCCTTTTCAGACTCTTGGTTGATGTCCCATTTACCTTTGTAGATACTGGGAACAGTATTGTCCCAATATACGATGGTAAAGTTTCCGCTCTTAAATAATTCGATTAGTTGTTGGTCTGACATATTGGTTAGAATAGTCCGCCCTGTCTGGGCTTAAGTTTATAAACGTAGTCTTTTCCGTACTCAGTTTTTACCCAGCTCGCCTCAATGTCGTAGCCCTCCTTCTTTAGGTCACAGATGATAGCCCCTAAACGGCTGATGTAGCGACTTAAGCAGAAGTTCCGAGTAATGAAGCCATTGACCCTTAGCTCGCTCAACACGAGGTCTTTTTGAGTCTTATTTAACATAGGTTTGATAGTGAGAGAGTGGTTTGTCATCTTCGCTCCCTAACTTTGACAAAATTTCTAAAACCTTTTGTAAATCATAGTTCCTCCAACTACCCGTAGCGTAGGTAAACGGCTGGTTGTAGTGGTAGTCGTTTAGGTCAATATGCTCCTGAGCTTGTTTGTCGGTAAAGAACATACCACATCTATCAACGATTTCATCCTCTAGCTTGTAGTGGTTATATGCTTCTTCATCGCAGTCATCACAATCGTCTGGTAAATCTTCATCATTATCGTAGAGCTCACGACACTTAGGACAGAGGCAATAAGGTTGAGCGTCCTCGACACGTTCTCGCTCATCCCAGTCCTCGCCGACTTCTACCCATCTTTTTACTTTTTGTCTAATTTCGAACATTGGAAATTGAGTGCCCCGATTGTTACAGGCGTTCATCTCCTTACCCAATTTAACCAAGAAGGCTAAATCTTCATCTGATATTTTATTTATCATACTAGTTAAGGGTTACGGTAGTCGTTGCTACCTGTTGTTTTTTAAGTGAATAATAATTATTTTTATATTTTACTGACTCCTTTTGGCAGTCAGCTAATTCTTTCTGCTTGTAACTCTGAACGCCAATACAAATCTGTGAGGCGATATTCAAAGTTTTTTCGTAGGTGCTCAGTTCATACTCGCCAACACAGACTTTGCCCTCCCGTTCTTTTAAAACTCCTTGGAGAAAGCTGATGTGATAGACAAAGTAAATAACCGTCACGTTGATTGCTAACCAAACTAATTTTTTAAACATAGATTATTTAGCTTCAAATTTATTATTTTCGCAAACTCCGCAAGGTGGGTTAATATGGCAATAACAACTTTCATCTTCTTTGTTAGAGCAACCATCACAATCTTCGCCGTAGTTTTCTTCTTCCTCGGTAAAGTGTTTACAGTCCTTACAATTAGATTTCATAATCGTTTAATTTTAAACTTCATTTTTAAGCATTTCTAAAAACTCAGGAATAGCCATCGTCTTGTAAGGAGCATAACCGTTTTTCTCGGTGACTCTGGTAATTGCTATTCTCGGTGCTTCGATAAATTGAGCTAGTGTTAAGTCGATGTAGTAACCGTTAAACTTCATCCACGTATGGTCACGACCTTCGAACTCTCCACGGCAGACCTCGGCACAGTAGTAATCGCTCGTTCCCTGTAATTTAATTATCATCCAAGCAACAGCGTTATTACAGAGCTGATAAACATCTTCGCCGTAATTGTCGGTTATGCCGTCTAGCTCCCCGACATCAATCATCTTTTTAAGAAAGTCATCGGGGTTAAATTTTTGGCAGAGTCGTTTAAATGACTTAGCTTCTGGTGGTAAAAATATCATAGGGTTACTTAATTAATTCAGGGTTATCAACGGTATTACCTACTAGCACGATATTATCTTGCCAATAATCTAGACCGACTTTCGACTCATTAGTCAGTTGCTTAGCCATCACGCAATCGAGCACGAGATATTTTATATTGATATCGCCTAAGTGAAAAATATCGCCCTCGTATATTTCATTTTTACTTTTGTCTTTAAAACCAGTGAACTGCTGAATTGAGTTGACATCAACGAAGTGATAGCCTTGCCCGTCCATACTCATAATCTGTAAGCTATCGCCGTAGCCCCTGATATCTCTTAAAGTGAAATATCTGAGGCAGTTGTAATCAACATCGACAGCTCTAAATTTCTTTTCCTTTGTCATAAGGTTATAAGGTTATTTAGAATTAAGTTTTTTAAGTTCGCTTCCGTCCCAGTGACCATTGTCTAACCGTTCGGAAAGCTTTTTTATTTTTAGATAATCAGACCAGTTAATGCCCAAGTTATCAAGAGCCTTTTTAACATCAGCAATCTTAGCGTTTCGCTCCTCGTTGATGGCATTGTTCTGCTTGACAAAGCGTTCTCTTAATAGGTTAATGAACGCTTGAACTTCCATCTTGCCATAAAGCTCCTTTTCAGTTGGGCTTATAAACTGGATGGCATAAACGGCTTTATCATTTCCATAATCGTGCCAGTTTTCAGATGTTCTTTGAGGAACTTTCTTGAGCACAATCTTGAAAAAGTATCTTTCATAACCACGCTGACCCGAAACACTAAAATCAATCTCAGCGAAGTTACCCTTATGACTTACAAATAGCCAGTCTTTTTTTCTCTTAGGTTGAGGAAAATGTTTTTTGATAATGGCTAGATATTTGTCGTCATTGTAAGGCAGAGAATAAAAACAATATTTTTTCCAGTTTCTTTTTATCTCAGCGTTCTGAACTGATAGTAATTTATTTAAGTTCATAAGATTAATTCCAGTCTGGCAAGCTTTCCTCTGGGATGGAAGGCTTTATCACAGCCAAAGTATTTAATATTTTATTTTGTTCTAGTTCGCATTTAAGCCGATAATCTTCTACCAATTTCCCAATCTTTTCAACCTCAGAAATTTTCTCTCTATTTTCTGGGGTGTCTTGAACAAACTTTTTTCTTGAGTATTCTCTAACTTCCTGTTGGCTTCTATCTTTTTTATCAGAAGTGAACCAGAAAAATAAAGTTTTATCACCGTGCCATCTAGATTTAAAACCGAAAGCTCCGACATTACCAAAGGTTATTTTTTTAGCGTAACTTCCTTGGTGTCCTTCTTCGATTAAAATCGCTGGTTGCTTAGCCTGTTTAATTTTTGAGGCTTCTTCAAGAGCGTCCAATTTTTCCCTTAACTTAACTAGGCTGTTGGCTCTTTTGATAATATCAGCACCATCTTTTTTGAACTCACAGACAAACTCGTTTGAGTTATCGTTGTAAGTAATTTGCTTGCCATCATATTTTTCAATGTTGATAATCATAAGGTTAATCGTTTAAACAATTTTTAATTTTTTTAATTACAATATCTGGTAGCGAGGACAAGTCCTCGAAGCGTAGCTTGCCAGTCCTAATTGTCTGGTAGCCAACGGTAAGTAAATAGTCGCCGTTCTTATAAATCATATAGATGTAGTCGGCAGAGTTCACTCGGTTCTGTCCGCCATCTAACTCATACTTGTCACCTTTGTCCGTAATCTTTAGCAATGTTTTGTAGTTAACCATAAGGTTTGAATAATTATTTTTTATTAAGTTCCCAGACGATTAGATTGTCGGGGTTAAATTTTTTATCGCACTTCGCACAACTGCTTCGTGTCGCTCGACTTCCGCCGAAGGTGTTGCCACACTTCTTACAAGTCCCCGTATATTTTTTAGGTGGTAAGACTACGTCCTTGCTCTTGTAACATCTCTCGCCGTTACATCCGATTGAGAGAGCCTTAGTTCGCCAGACGTTATCGTGACCGTGATGTCTATCAACTAGGGCGTGAGCAATCTCGTGGAGGATGGTGTCTTTAACGTGCTCGATTTTGTTTAGCTGGGTTAGCTTGAGTGAAAGCTGTATCATTTTTCTTTTATGACTACAACACCCAAATCTTCTAACCGCTTTATCAAACTTGAAGTTCCAGTCGTGTAGTCCGTGTTCAGTCATTAGACCGACTGCCAACTCTCTTGCTTCTTGTAAAATCATATAGTTAATCTTCAATTTCGAACTCAATTTTTAAATCATCTGCCAAACAACCACAGTCGAACTCGCAACCGTCATAACCTTTTACGTCCCACTGAATTGTTGTATAACCACCAGCGTCATTAAGAAGGTCGATAGCTTTCATTAATAACATTTTTTGTCTTTCAGTTAAACCAGCCATAGATTTTAAATTAAAGATTTTAATTATTAGATGACCGAGGAAGTGGTAGAGTTTTATCGTTTTAGCTTTCGCTTCACTTACGCTCTACCGACTCCCCAAGTTATGTATGTAAGTATTATATACCATCAAAGAAACTTTGTCAACACTCTAACACAAACAAAAGACCCTTTAAAATAAAGGGCTATATTTATTAAGCAAAAAGTTATCAACAGGCATATAAAACAAAAAAACCAGATTGCTCTGGTTCTTCTGCTAATTATTAAAACCTGTAACTTATGACAATATAATTATACCGCTAGTTTAATTTCTTGTAAATGCTCTTTCCGATACGCACTAATTGTTTTTCAGTTAGTGAGGCGAGCTCTTTAGCGTCCGCCACCTTATCGAGCGTGGAGTAGATATCTTTACCGACTCTGACTAAGTATTCTTCACGAAGTTCTTTTAGCCAAACAGGAGATTTTACTTTCACTACGTTCGGAGCTTTTTTACCCTTGATTAAATCTTGAATAGATAAACCGAACAAAAACTCTAGGTGAGGCAGGTCAACAAACTTAGTCCACTCACCGCCCCAAGTAAGACCCAAACTCTCGCCGATACTGCCAGCGATACCCCAGTTCTTATTTCGGGAGTCCCAATCAGCTCGACCATTAGTTAGAATAACGAAGTCAAACGCTAAACCGTAATTGTGTGGTGATTGACCGCCCTTACAGTTAGTCACAATCTTCCCAACAGTCGTGCGTCCTTGGGCATACAAGCTATTCTGGTAAGCGATAGTTCTAAAACCCTGAGTAATAGCGACATCAATTCCTTTCGCCTTACAGAGAGCAATAAACTGATTAGCTTTTTCTTGTAAGACGGGATGTAGATTTTTTAAATCTGGCATATAATTTTAGTTTACAATTAATTATAAAATGGTTTACAATCGCAAACCAAGAGGTTTACAGTAGTAAACATAAACATTTACAGTAAGCGTTACGTTAGGTGCTCCACTTAATGTAACGCTTTAAGTTAAAAAAAGAGCTAGGAATTACCCCAGCTCTTTTGAATTTTGATTATTGTAAAGTTGGGTCGATTGGTTCTTCCTCTGTCGCTGGTGCTACATTAGCACTGGCTTCTGGGGCTTGAGCTTCCGCTGGAGCGTCAGGCGTAGTAGTGGCTACTGTTTCTTCGGCTTTAGCTTCTACCTCGCTTGTAGCCTCAGCTGTGGCTTCTGGCTTAGCTTCGGCAACTGGTTCAGCAACTTTGTTAGCTTCACCGTAACCGTTAATATTATCATCACCCACGAAGTAATCAGCTTTAGCGTGATTACGAACCGCACCATTGAAGTAACCAGCTGGTTTACCTTGGTAATAAATACCAGTGGTATCATCAGCACCAACGAACACCGTTAGTATATTAGTTTCTTCTTCGAACTTTTGCCAAGTCGAGTCTGGCTTCTGGCAATTTTGACGAGAGTCATTACCCTGTTTTAAATTTTCCATAGTAATAAAACTTATTAGCAAGAGCTAATCGCTCTTTAACTATTTATAGTATATCAAAGAAAGGTTTGCGGTGTCAACTATTTAATTAAAGCCATCGCTACCTGCCTTATCTTGTCCACGTTAGTAATCTGCCAACCCAATATGACGATAGCCCCACCTAAAGCCCAGATAAACTTTTCTAGTTTTCGGACACGTCCGTTAGTGTGATTTTGTTTCTCGATGACCATAGTATGCTCGGTTGTATTAACCTTCATAAAGGTCTTGATATTCTTGTTCATATTCTCCAATATCAAGCCAATTTCCCGATTTGTGTATTCGACTGGTGGTGGCAGTTCTAACATATCGTTTCTTTTTTATTACTTTTTAGTGGTTGATAGTAACCAATTTTGAATTAATTGAAAGACACTGTTTGCTTTGATACTAGGTATCTGGGCAAGAATTTCCGACAAGATTAATAAGGCAGAAAGAATAGCAAGAAATGCGTTGCTAATATCGTTCCAGTTATTAAAAATTAATTTGATAAACTCCATCATATAAATTTTGATTTAAAGATTTATAGTTAGCGACCTTTGATGTTGATATTTGAATTACCCCAGACCACATCCCTAGAATAAACAGTATGAAAAACGAGCCGAGAAAAATTAAGCTTAGGATGATTGACTTCACAAATTTACAGAGGCACTTACGGGTGAAGGCAAAGCGTCATAACATAATCTAAAGTTTTTTACCCCTGCGACTGAGTTAGAAGCCGTACCATAAACGTAAACCTGAATTAAATCACCATTAGCAACTGAGAAGTCATTTGATACATCTAGCCAGCCATTATTACCCATTGAAGTGTAAGCACTAATAATCGTACCATTTTTAAATACCGCACCAAAAGCATTAGCCGTACCTGACATTAAAGACAACTGAAACTTAGCTCTAATTGTTCCAGCTAAACCATTGAACTTAAACTCTTTTACTTTTACAGCTGTCACACCAGTTGAAGTAACTTGAGTATCATTAATATCTCTTTCGTTAGCTGATACGACAGGAATTAATTTTAATAATAATGGGCTCACCTTTCCTGTGTTATCAAGGCGGATGATTTTATCGTCCTCGCCGACACCTAAAACCTCAACGGCTTTAGACGCACAATCAAGATATGGTGTCGCCCCTGCTCCTGAGATATCAGTACCGATTGATGGAGATGTAAATTTTAGAACCTGAGAAAAAGTATTTGTTATGCTAGAAACGATAGAAAGTCTATCAGTATAATTTACAATTTCCGTTTTTCCAGTAACAGCACGGATTGCTAATTGAAGACAAGTAGCTATGTCTGAGAAAGAAGAAACGACCTTACTTTTTGTATATATATTATAACAAAGGCGTTTTGTTGTATCTTTTGTAGTGCTATTTGGGTAATAACCTAAACTTGTATTTGTTGAATATTTAATGCCCCAGCCAGTTGCTCCGCCAGCACGATACATCTTCCAAACAATTGTATAAATAGTATTTTTGGAAATAATCAGTGTTGTATCAAACGATACTTTTGTTAAAAATGTCCCGCTAGTCCCAAATGAAGCCATAGTTTTAGAACCTATGAGTGTTCCGCTAACACCATCGCCAAGTCTAATTTCACATACAGGCTGAACCGTATTGCCAGTCTGGTTATAGACCATAGCTTCAATAGCAGTAATAGTCGTAAGATTACCAGAGTCAAAAACTTGAGCCACATATTGAGCATTATCTGAGTTGATACCAGTTTCCCCAGCAATAGTAGTATTTCCATAATTTACTGGCTCTGTTTCTGTTGTGCTAGTAGATGGGCTATTGTCTAAATCAACGGCAACATTATCATAGGTAACCCCATCAATTGAAGTTTTTATTTTACCATTATTAGAGCCAGCTCTTAGGGCTTCAAAAACACTTACTACACTAACAGAAGAACCGCCGATTAATCTACCTTCAACCTGAGGGTTAATTCCAGTGCCTAAAGTTTCAACCGCATTGGACGCACAATCTAAATATAAAGGGGAACTAGAACCAGATAAATCAGTACCACTGCTAGGAGTCATTAATTTTAATATCTTAGATGTAGAACCGACACGGCTTGAATAAATTTCAAAGTGATTAGTATTGTAGATTATGGCTTCGGTCTTTCCCGTAATATTTCTAATCGCTGTTTGGAGTAGAGTAGCAACATCAGTTAGAGAAGTTAGTGCCGTACCGTTATTATACTGGTAACAATTTTGTCCGCTCATTGTGAAAAATCTTGAGAAGTCAGAGCTGACGTAACATCTTCCTCCGCCACCAGAAGCTAAACTAAAACTTGAACCACTATATACCATTGTTGAAATGTCCCACGCTGTACCTAAGTTCCATGCTTTACCGTCACCACCTAAACAATTTAAACCGTTATTATAGAACGTTAAGTTATCACCAGCAGTAGCGAAAGTTTTGCCATCAGCGGTAGCGGTTGCTGTATTCCAAGGAGTAGATAGAGTATATTGCCTCATTGTACCACTAAACCAAACATACATTTTTGTCCCATCTGGTTTAAAAGTAATTCCCCCAGCACTAACTACTGAACCAAATGTTAAATCATATAAAGGGCTTCCAGCAGTTGTAATGTCCCAAGGTGTTGACATAACCGCTCTCATCAAAATGTCATTAGCCCCTGAGTTTCGCCAAACAGTATATAAGTTAACGCCATCAGGACTCATTGTAAAACCACCACCGTTTGATAAGCTAGTAAAATATTTACTTGTTGCTCCGCCAGCCGTTGTAATGTCCCAAGGTGTTGATAATGTTCTTTGAAAAACAGAACAACCAGCCGATTGGTCGAAATAATAAACCTTAGTCCCATCTGATTTAAAATATAAACCCATATTTCCGACACCAGATAATGTCGTAAACATTTTATTGGCATAAGAAAAGTTTAATAGAGAAAATGCTGGCAGGACTATAACGTCATCGAAGATATTACCATCAATATTTATCTTTAATTTTCCAGCGTTTCCACTAGTTCTTAAAGACTCAAAAATACTAACAGCCGAGGGGTTATTACCACCCACTAATTTACCAGCTGTACCAATCAAAGGCATTACGCTTTGAATATCTTTAGCGTATAACTTATCTCCTGATTTTGGTGCGTATCTATCTGTCATAAAATTAAGCGTTTAGTAATTGATATTTAGAGCTAACAAACATTGAACCAGTTTTAACCCAACCGCCAGTTAGAAAAAGTGAGAACGCAAGACCAGAGTTTCTTGCCATTGTTCCTGCCATAAACGTTGCCCACTCATTGAAAGTTTGATTAGCAACATCGCCAGCCCCGATAAAGAAGTCAGCGTACATCGTATCGTTTTCAAAAGATGTCGAGTTAGGCACGCAACGATAAATCTCATTAGTTAAGCCGTGATTATTTTCAATAAACGCCGTTGACCCAGCCCCCAGTGCTCCGTGAGTGATATCAATATCGTTAGTATTGTCCCCAGCCAAACGTGCCATAATGTTACGTCTGCCGTCTAAAGCGATGATATTATGCCCACTAGCGTAATTTAAAATGACCCTGCTTTTGATGTAAGGTCTTAATGAGCTCCACTCGGTTTTACCCATTGCGAAATCTGTTAGAGCTTTGATTACTGGGTGGTCTTTAGTTACAAAACTGGCTAGAGAGAAAAAAGTTTGATTTCTTTTTAATTTAAGCGTTGCTTGGTCAATGCGATTGTCGTTATTCATAGTATTATTATAACATTTTTTTAATGATTTGAAAACTAATAAAGTGTAAGGGAATTATCTAAAATTCCAACACGCTTAGGGTCACTCGCACTCGTTGGGAAATAATCACCCAAAACCCAAAACGGCTCGACACCTGCTCCCAGTGGGTTAATATAATGCGTTTCTAAAACTTCTAAATCAGCGTCATCTAAGAACGCACTGACAACGGTATGCTGTTCAACTAATTTTAACTCAGCAATATCAAGTCTTATATCTTCATTAACTTCGGTATCATCAATATCTAAAGAAACAGGAACGAGCAATTTGCTTAATATACTAATTAAAGTGGCTCGCTTGGTATTAATTAAGTCCACCTGATATCTAAACGAAGTTGGGCTATTAGTGATAAACTTCACAGTCTTAATGGTTAAACTCTCCGTGAAATTACGGCTAGGACAATCAACTAAAACCGATTGCCCAACTCTTAAACCACTTTGAGTAGTATCGAACCGAGCGTCAATGATACCATTTGAGTAAGCATAGAGTTCTGCCACCGCTCGCTTACGAGCAATCACGTTATCTCTAATATCATCTTCTCTGATTAACTTCTCAATTCTGCCGTACTGATTAATGCTCGAAGTATCTTCGGCGATTTGAAAGACACGCACCTTAGGGTTACCAGAGTATTCAATGACATCGCCATCAGCTAAGTTGTTTTGGAAAGCGATTGATTGATTATTATAATTATATAAAACATCATCAGTCGTGAAATTATCAATGTTATCTATACCAACATTTTTAACTACGCCGTTTAATTTAACGGTTAGATTAGAAAGTTTTTTAGCGATAGTAAAGGTCTTAGTCACTGAGCCAGAAGCGGTAATTTTATCAGTAAACAACGCCCCGTCATATTCTCCGCCACGAACCTTAACCACGTTCACTAACTGTGAGCCGTCTAAAGTTCTCTCTAGTGAGTCAAACTCATAACCGCCAGCGTCCGTAATTGAGAACGGAGCAAAGCCATCACTCTCATTAAAGAAGTGAATTGATTTGTTATAGTCGATGAAGAACGAGAAGTTAACAATGCTGGCTAATTTTTTTATACACTCTAATATCGGCACTTGGTTAAAGACAATTTTAGGAACGATAAAATCACAGTGAGCATTGGTTGCGTTAAATTCAGGGGCGAAAGATGAACAGAGGTCTGTTAAAATATTGTTAACAGTCCAATTAGTTGCTGGCGTAGTTGTACCTGTTACCTCCGCACCTGCTGTACTAAATGCTGGTTCAGCCGTCATTGTCTTTTTAGCATAGACGTAATCGTAAGCAAGCGTTCCGCTATCAGTTGAGGCTTCCTGCCAAACACGAGCACCAAGCATTAAATAACGACTAGTACCAAGAGCCTTAGTCCAAGCGTTACCAGTCGCAACATCATCCTTCTTAAAGGTCGCTGTTGAGCCGACTAATTTCAAAGCGATTTTATATAAAACGTTTTGAGAGAAAGAGCCAACAGTTGCTTGAGCCTGAGTCCAAGTTCCAGTCGCTCTTGAGTAAAGATTAAAATTACTGGTGTTATTAAAAAATGTTGTAATCGCATTACCGTCCGCTTGATTTGAGTCAAAGATACTAATACCTAAATTAGAAGCGATGGCTGTGGTCGCTTTCATATAAGCCACCATTTCAATATCACCAGCCAAGGCGTTCTTTGACTGTATCATTTTCTCAGGGGACACAGCGTCATTAACCACGGTAAGTAAATCACTTGCCTCAGTCGCACTATCTGAACCACTGCCAGCCCCCACGACCCACTTATTAGCGTCAATTAAGCCATCAGCGAAGTCATCAAACAATAAGAAAGTATTATCGCCATTACTGACATTAGTAGTATCACCGCTGTAAGCTAAATAGATATTCTGATTAGTTCCTAAATCAGCCGATACCTTAACCCAGCACTTAGCCACACGATTAGGCGTTACGCCCGTTACACTCTCAACCCAAAACGGCAACTCAGTAGTCTGGTCTGACGCTCTAAAACGCAAATCACCAGAGATATTTTTAGCGGTTGGGAATAAACTAGAGTGTCCGTTAGTGTGAACATTTACCCCAGCAGAGCCAGAACTTTCACCAACTAAAATCGGCACTTGAAAGCCAGTACCAGCCCCAGTCTGACCCGTGATTGTAATCATCTTGCTGTACAAATAAGCAGGGACAACCGCAGGAGTTGATTTATAGGTCTTTGAAGCAAAGATACCAACTAATTTAACGGTGTAATCACTCGCTTCGATATCGTAGATAATCACGCTTGAGTTTTCGACAGTCTGCTTAACGGTCTGAATAGTCCCAGCAAAAACAACGTTACCGTCCTCTTTTACTTTTACATCTTGATTATATTGAGGGTTAAAAGTCACACCTTCATAAACAAATACTCTGAAATTAACAGTATCAATGATTTCATCCTTATTCGACTCAACGGCAAAACTCTCCCAGTCGATGAGAGATGTCTTATCAATATTGTCGATTAAAACTTGTAGCATATTAATTGGTTAATTTTGCGTTAGCTCCGACCATCTGACCAACTTTATTACTGACTAAATTGGCTAGAGCTTTAATACCAGCGTCACCGACTACATTGCCAGCGTTGATATTTACGGTGACCGCTGTGCTTGCTGTTGCCCGTTTATCAGTGCCACTAGCTAGAGCGACACTCGATGAGCGTTGACCTGCTTTGGCTCTAGCGATTGCGTCCGCTAAAGCGTTGTAGTAAGCGATTTCTTTATTTACACTATCAGCCGTTTGCTTCTCGCCTTGAGCAAGAAATTTATCAGCCTCTTTTAAAGCTTGCTCCTGTAAGGCTTTAACCGTTGCCTGTTTAATCTGCTCGGCAGTCAATTCTTTTTGGAAGCTTTCCATCTTGTTATTAAACTCATCTTGAGCCAATAACATTTTCTTGTTGGTCGTTTCTAAGGTCTTTTCAAAATCAGTTAAGTTGTTGACTCGTCTTGCGTCCGCAACTTTATCGCCGTATGCGATTAAAATTGTGCTATGAGCCTCTAGAGCCTGTTTCTCTTTATCGTAAGTTGCCTTTTGTGCGTCTAGTTCGGTTTGAAGTTTAGCCATCTCCTGATTATGGCTCACGATATTATCAGAAGTTACCGACTCGTTCATCTTGGTGTTATAGTCAGCTTTTTTCTGTGATAATTCTTTGGCTAAATCAGCGACCTTAGTTTCTTGGTCGGCATAGGCTTTAGCTAAATCTTCTTGGTCAGAAAATTTATTCAAAGCGTTCTCGGAACTAAGCTGACCCATCTGGGTTTGAATATCAATAATCTTCTTTTGAAGTTCATCAAAAGCGTCCACCCCCTTTAAGACGGTATCTTTCATCTTGTCCTTTAACTCCGTCATCTTCTGAGCGAGTTCATCAACCCCAGCCCCAGCGTTACCCGTTGCATCTTTAACGTTATTAAAGCCGTCCTTTGCTCCCTGAATATCAAATTTCAAATTGTTTGCTCCCTGCGTTCCAGCAAACATTTTCTTAATGCCAAATTGTAATTCACCGACACTCTTGCCAGCCTCCTGAGCGTTATTATTAAAAGCGTCCATACTCATAGATAAGCCAGAAGTATCAATCTCGTTTAAACTAGCGAGTGTGTTTTTTGCTCCCTCGAAGTTACCGCTAATACCCTCAAACATCGCCTTAAAAATAAGACCCAAGTTCTTAGCGAAATTTTTAAAATTGTCCCAGACTGTTTTAACAAAGTTCCAAGCGATATCGCCGACTAAGATTAGCCCAGCTCCGAAGTTGCCGAAGATTTTTATAATCGTCCATACGGTCTGACCTAAACCGATTAAGAAATTAGATACGACCGCTAGAGTATTGCCCATTATGTTTGCTCCCTGCGAGTCAGCGATTAAAGCGTCTAGCAGTCCCATCCCTGCGTCAGCGACCGAGTTAATCACGGGCAAGAAGCCACCGCCTAAACCTTCTTTGACTTCGTTAAATTTCTCCTTCATTATGGCAGTCTTACCCTCAGTCGTTTTTGCCCAATCTTCAATCGAGGTCGTTGCTTTCTTTTGAATTGCGTCTAACTGTTCGGCAGTCGTTGCCCCATCTTTTAAGTTAACCTTATATTCCATTAGAGCTCTTGTGCCTTTACCGACTAAAACCTTACTGAGATTATCAACGTTGGACTCAAGTGTTCCATAACCCGAAGCGGTTAGGTCTAACGCCGTTTTCATTAAGTGTTGGCTCTGTCCTACGTCACCAGTCGCTTTTAAGAACTTAGCGGTATAAAGTGTCGCCTGTTCATTATCAACGCCGTATTGAAGCAAGGAGTTGCCGTAGCTAAGCGTGGCTTGTCTGGCTTGCTCAGTTAGATTTGGGATGGAGTTTAAGACGGCATTATATTTAACCGTAGTCAGTTCGGCTTCTTTGGCTAACTCGATACTCTCCGAGATGAAACCACTCGCCATACGGAACGCCCCTTTTGCTAAGTCCCACATTGCGACACCGTTAAATACCGCCTTCGACATCGAGCCTTGGGCGGTATTTGCTTTATCACTGGCTGTACTGACACCACCTAAAGACTTAGTAACATCGTCTAGCTGTTTACTGGCGTTATTTACTGCGTTGATTGCTATCTCTAGATTTTTTTGGTCAGCCATATAATTTTATTCTTTGTTATTTACTTCCTGCTCACAAGCGATTATTTCTAGAAAGACTTGAAGCTTATAATTATCTATCTCGTCTAACTGATTAGGAGTCCAGCCGAAATGCTTACATAGTCGATATTCGACATACTCCTCAGGAACATCAGGGACACTTACCCCACTTAGTAGCTTGTAGATAGTGTCCGTTAAGCGTTTGGGAGTTCTGGGTTGACTAATAAATTTACTTCCTTGCTGATGATATCAAAGTCACGAGTATCAAGAGCGTCAAAATCATTAACGGTTAGATTTAATTTTTCAACACCGCCGATGATTAGTTTCTCAACTAGTAAAGTTAAGGCTAAATCGTTAGCGTCCTCTAAGGCTTTCATTGATAAGCCGTCCGTTTTCATCTTACCGCCTTCACCTTGGTTCATCACTGTGCCTCCGAACAATAGGTTTTTAATTCGCTTCTTCTCGCCACGGGAACAAAAGTCTTTGATAACGGCAACGTCCGTGCCGTTTGATAATTTGATTTCTTTCATAGAGTTCTTTTCTGTCTAAGGTGGAGTTAGTTAGACAAATAACCACTCCACCAAAGAACTAATTTATTAATTAATTTATTTTAAACACCAGTTGAATAACCAGCGGTTAAATTTCTTAGGGTTAAAGAAAATAACTTAGCGTCAGTTGCGTTCCAATAGCCTTTAAAATCAACATCCTCAGTGATGATATCTTCGGCGTTACCTTTCGGTGACCAGTTAGTAACCTGAGCTTTATTCAAAGTTAAGATTATTTGTGGGTGATTAGTAGCGTCAAGCAATGCGTCACCAACGATAGCGATTTGAATATACTTCGCTGTGCCGTTTTTAAACATTGTTTCGTAGGAATTATCAACAAAGTTTTTGCTGATTGAACCTTCGATTGACATCTTAGTCGCAAGCACCTCAGTAGGTGGTAAAGAACCAAGGCAATGATTGGCTTTTGAGCCGTTATCAAACTTAAACTTAAAGTTAGTGGCTAAGACAGGAGTTGCCCCAGTTAAACCAGCTAAACTGTCCGCCATCTTGATAGTCACTTCCTTACCGATGAAATCATACTCACTCGTTGAGTAAGTTGGGCTCTTAGTATCAGCGACACCTCCTCTACCGATTAAGTTACCGCTAAACTTCACGTAATCTTCGACACTGCCTGAGATTTCAAGGCTTGATACTTGGCAACCGTTATAACCTTCTTGTTTTATTCCACCATCTTTTAAGAATAAAGAAAGGCTAGGATGTAAAGCGTCAGCGTCTAAGATGAAGTCGTGGTCTTTTACATTGGCTAAAACCGCAGTTGTAGTCGGAGCACCGAGTAAAGAAGCCAGTAAATAACCGATACCGTCAGCGTGGACGTGACCAGTAATTTCACCTTCTACCCAAGTTTTCACAACTCTGTGACCATCAGCGTCAGCAAAGGAATTGTGTTGACTCTTATCTTCGACTTTTGCGATTTTTTCTCTAAAGGTTGTAGTTAAATACTTCAACCATTTTTGAGCAGACGCACCCAGAGTGCCACGAGTAGCCTCTATGGAAACGCCGACTTCAATTTGCTTTCCGATTATTTCGCTCATAAAATTTATCTGCCTATTCTAGTTTGCGTTAGTTTCCTAGAATAAGTTGTTTATTAAATCTAATTATTAGTTAACATTTTTATTTCAATATCAAACTCACCGATTGCCTGAATACCTTTGTCATTATCGCTCTTGATAATCTTGCTTAAATCTATCTTCGCCCAAACCCGATGACCATCAATCGAGTTTAAGTTCCAGTTCGAGTCAAACGCTTCCATCACACTATCGCACGAGTTAGGTAAGATAGTTTCAAACAGCGTTTCAGTATCGGCGGTGGTAGTAATTCCAGCAACGACCCAAAGTTTAAAACGATATACTTTAAAATTTTGCTGACTATTATTAAAACTGTTTTCGGTTTTATCAGGGAAGAAGATAATCGCTGGGTAATTCTCTGGTTCTTCGGTCGGGTAAGCGAACACGTCCTTAAATCTTTTAACCGATACGCCATCAACTTCGAGCGTGATAGTATCAATAATGCTTTTGATTTGTTCTATTAGTGATGTAATTATCATAGTTGTCTTATAACATTATCGAGTAATTCTTTTTCCAGCTTCTCAATCTCGGACTTCTTATCTTGAGCTACGAAATCAAGCCACGGTCTTAACTTCACGCCTCGCTTGTTAACCAGTTGACCATCTAAACCGTGAACGTAGGGAGCGTACCAAGCTGTTGGCTTAATGCTTCCACTCCACGGCGTAACTGATACTTCGTGACTGGCTCTTAAGCTTCCGCCGTTTACCAGTGCCACAGGCGAACCGCCACCGCTACTATTCATCGTCCAAGGGTTATTTTGTATTCCGCTACGGTACTGAGCCATCGCTCGCTGAATAAAATTTGACACTTCCTTAACAACTATGTCGGGGGCTCTCTTGAAACTGGCAATTAACTCCTTACATCCTTTAGTTGTTATTGAATAACCTGCCATATTGTCTTGTAGTGAGTTTTATTTAATAACTTGCTCAAGTATGAGCTCTAGATGTTTAACGTTCCCTACGGCTCGTTTTGAGCTTCCTTTGACGTAATAGTTATTGCCCGACTCAGTGATTTTATCTCCGACCTTCACGTTGGTATTAATATCGCACCAGACCGAGAAAGCGAGGCTACTTGCCATATTGTAGTTCTGAGCGAGTTCGAGGCTCGATTGCTGAATATGCCCCTTGAACGTCCCGACTACTTCTAAACTGCTTTGCTCCCCCTTTGATACTTGCCGACTATTCTGAAATTCAGTTGTGAAAAAATTATTTATCATATCTGTATATTTTCGTACTGCTTCATTATCGCTTTTAATTTATCAAAGTTGTCCCAATCTTTATCGCCGTAACTGACTGAATAATTGCCGATACTTTCTGATTTAAGATTGTTGCTTGGTAGTTGAGCGTTATACATCCCACCAGCTAAAGCAGTCGCAACGAAAGTGATATCAGCAGGTATAGCTTTCCAGCCCCACTTAGCAGTAACTTTGATATTCTGATAGCCCTGAAAGAAAGCGATGTAACGTAAGATTAATTTTCTAATCGGTACGTTAGCCTCGTTCGGGTAGGTCTTATACTCGGTATCAGGCACTTCGGTAAAGTTATCACCCCACTCATCAGTCGCAACTTCGAGCTTAGTAATCTCCGCACAGTCACTAATTAAGAGTTCACGGCAACCGTTACCGTCAAACAATCTAGCCGTTTCAGTTTCATCAGGAGCAAATATGCGACCAGTCGTATTTTCAATCAGCTCTTGAGCCGACAAAATATAGGACGTTAAGTCATCGCTAATCGTACCGCTTCTTAGAAACGACTCAATCAACGCTTTGGATGTATAGCCCCTGCCTATTTTTGCGACTTCTGGCATATAAGATTATTTACTTTTTTCTAAAACTTCACTCGACTTCATAGACGCATTTTTAGTGGAAGATTTTAATTCCAACTTGTCGTCTTTAAGTTCCTTCTGAGAATAAACTGTCTGACCAGTTTCTTTGTTTTTATAGATGTAGTTATAAAACATAGTGTTTATAAATTAGTTTCTTAACTCTAGCGAGCCGACTAGCCTAAGCTAATCGACTCTAAGAGGTTAGGAAGCAGTACCAGTCTTTAACACAGCCACGATTTGTGGTTGGATGTTAAGAGAACCAACACGTTCTACCCAACGGACAGCTTCACGGTCAGTAGTAATTAAGTTAACGTCAGCATTACCTTCAACGTTCTTAACCATACCAGCGTCAAAGCGTTTAGCCTCCATCGCACCTTTGTTACCAAAGATACAAGCTTGGCGTAAATCACCGTAGATAACAATTTTCTTACCAGCACCAGTAGTAGTGGCTTTAGGCAATACTTCACTTAAGACGTAAGGCTTGTTCCAAATAGTAGATGGTAAAGAAGCGGTTGGAGATTGGTAGATATATTCACCAGTTGTAGATTTCAACTTTCTGATGATTGATAGAATAGTACGGTGGAAGTAGTACTTAGCATTTGCCTGAGCAGATGTAGGGACAGCGTCCTGTAAGTCTAACAATTCCTCAGCGGTCATATCAGTAGCACTTACCTTAGTAGCAGGTAAAGCAACGGACACAACACCTGTATCGTTTAAGATACCAGTAAAACCACCATAGGTAGCAGTACCATCACCGATGAAGAAAGCTTTATCTTCGGCTTCCGCAAACTTTTCAGCAACACGAGAACCTAAGAAAGCAAATAAATCAATTTCCTCATCTTCAAGTAATTCACGAGTCAAAGTAGCAATAGCTCCTAATTTCTTAAGAATTAAAGACTTTTGACCTAAAACAGCTTGAGTAGAACCGATAACAGCACCTTCATCAACCCAGTAAACGGTTACATCAGTAACTAGAACGTTACCTCTATATTCGTTCTTGGAAAGAGTCAAGTTTGTCATTTCTCTACGAGCAACACCAAATTCAGTGATGTAAGATACGATTTCAGCAGAAAGTTCACGGTCAACTACGTAACCACCGTAAGGTGAACCAGTAGCGTCAGTTGTCATTTCTTTTAATAAAGTATCATCACCGTATAAGGCTTTACAGAAACCTTTAAACTTTTTATTTAAAGCTTCACGGACTGGTTTAGCGTCCTTAGAGTAGATACCAGCTTGTTTGTTGATAGCTTCTAATTGACTCTTAGACCAATCTTTCATTTCTGATTTGATATCAGCAACGGCTTCGCCCAATAGTTTTTTCATTAACCCTTTGGTTTCTTCGGACTTGTCAGCTTCTTCTTCTGGCAAAGCGTTAACTTCCGCCACTTCATCAGCTACAACTTCCGCTTCTTCGCTAGGCATTTCTTTAACCATCGCAACTAAGTTTGCTTTTTCAGCTTTAGTGGCAAAACCTTTAGCCAATAAAGACTTGATTAATTTTAGTACGTTCATATAACTTTTTATTTAAGGGTTTTTTTAAAAGCAAGAAGTTCTTTAACGCATTTATTTACGATAATCTTGTTATCAAGTTTATCGTCTAGGCTGATGTGGTCGCCGACCTTTAGTTCTCCACAAATTAGCTTAGTAGCGTTGTAAATCTTGTTTAAAGCCCTTTTTCTTGTATCAACTTCACATTTGACAATCTCGTTTAAGAGGTCGTCAGCAGTTTTCTTGATTGAATTATTAATGACCTCGTCAGCGATTTCTTCTGGTATCTGTTCAATCGGTGCGTCCTCGATATCTTCAATATCTTCAACTACTTCTTCTTCACCCTCTCCCCCTTCACCTTCACCAGCACCCTCTGGTTGCTCAAGTTCAAGTTCATCCCCTGAACCATCACCGTCTTGAGGTTCTGGTGCGTCCCCCTCACCGCTAGGTGTAACATCTTTAGTTGATTTACCATATTTTTTTTCGTAAAGTGCTTCGGCATTAGCAGGTACAGACACCGCACTAATCTCTAACAATTCACTTTCGATTATACGTTCAAACTTATCATCGAACTTCTTAGGAATAAACCCAACGCTCGAAGTATTTAAGAAGCCACCCTCTGCTAAATCTTTCGCTAATTGTCCGAGTGGGTTAACAGTGGCAAAAATAATATCACCTTCTAACACGCCCTTAGCCTTAATCTTATCAATACGACCGATGATTTTCTCGATAGAATTGTAGTTATGACTGTCTAAATAAACTGGGTTGTTTTTAAAATTCTTTAGTAACCAATTCTGCTCAACAATATCGCCGTGGCGGTCAACGCTCGCAGTCGAGAAGATAGCGTGATATTTGTTATCGCTCTCCGCTGATTTAACAAACTTAGTGTTAACAGGAACAGACAAGCCCTTATAACCTTTGGCTTTCATCTTTTCCCAAAGCTCACTCAAGTTCTTCACTTTGTTTTTCTCCAACGATTTGTTGTGTAGTTGATAAAACTTCTTCATATAAAATTATGTTTATTCTAGTAATTTAGATGGTACAATGACAATTTATTACATCCTCTGGGCTTCCTGCTGGGTCACCTGGGAACATTAAGCCATTAGTGAACGGACTGTTTAGCGGTTGTTCCTCTCCATCCATTGCTTCGTGTTCTTCTCTTGGACTATCGGACGCAGAGTGAACCCAAATCTTTATTCTCATCCCAACTTGGTCATAGCCGTCTAGGGTTGATTTACCCATAATGCCGTTAGTTTCTGTGCGAGCGATAGTGAAGGCTCTGCCTGTTGTAATATCTTTATACGTCCCCTTAATGCGAGTTGCTAAATCTGAAAATGTTTCACCTGAACTGACACTCTCAGCAAACTGGGTCTTAAGTTGGTTAAAGGTTGTTTCATTAACCTGCTTTAAGAAAATCTTAGCCTTATTATCTAACCAACTGTGAAGGTTGGCGTTTAGGTTGAAATCTCTTTTACCGCCGACTAGATTGATTGCGTCTTGTCCTGACTTTCTAGCAATCTCCATCATCACTGGCATTAAGCGTTTTACGCCGATAGATATTTCCATATCGACATCAAACAAATCTTCAACGTTGGCTTTATTATAGGCTCGAACATATTTGTTAACCTTTTCAATTACCCGTTCTCTTTGGCTTAGAGCATAAGAGTTGAAGGCTCGTTTAAAAGTCAGTTCGTTCTTATCTGCCTTCTTTAAAAACTGATTATAGTATTTGGCTCTAAACTCTTTATTTTGAAGGGGGTGAGCAAACGCACCTTTAGCATTAGGGTCAGCTGGTGTTGGGGCAGGTGTAGCCTCAGCAACGGGCTCAGCGGTTACACTGCTTAGAGTTGTCATATTAAACGGTACTAAGACATCATCGCCACCCTCGCCTTCGATTGGGTCACGTCCAAAGATTTCTCTTATCTCATTAACGCTTAAGTATTTACCAAAGCCATTTTCGGCTAATTTAATTTTTGCGTCTATATTCTCTGGGGTCTTATCAACGATATCTAATTTAAAATCAGAAGCTAAATCAACATCCGAGTTTAGTAATGTGCCGATTGATTTTTGTTCTGGTAAAATGGTTTCCTTTAAGAACGAACGAAGGGCAAGGTCAGCGTTATCAAACGTACTGCCTTCGGCTAACGCTAAAAGTGGCTTAGGTACTTCGGTTAAGATACATAAATCATCAAGCGTCATTTTCTTGCCTTCTAGATAGCCTAACTCCGCTGGGTTAAGACCCAAATTGTTAACCTGAACGTCACCACCCAAAAACATCGGAGCACCCGTGCGTTTAGCCTCGGCATATTTCTCCGTATATTTTTCTCGAAGTTCCTCAGTCTGTAATTTAGTAAGCTTATCTCGTTCCTTAAACGAAATGACGGTGTCTAACTTACCGCCGTTCTTTAAGATTTCATATTGTAGTTTCTCAATTTCAAGTGAGCTAGAGATAGTTAAGATACCAGCCTTTAAAAGCGAAATACCCTGACGGATGTCACGGGGGTTAGGTCGGCGGTCGTAAATAATTTCATCTATCTCGTAACGCTGTTCGCTTCCACCCTCGGTAGTGTAAGTGTAATAGGAGATTGTGCCGTCCGTATTGTAATACTTCTTAACGCCCATCGGCATTAGTAAGTGAAGTTCACTAACTTTAGACTTAGCAAATAACTCCGCCCCTTTCTTCTTCCAAACATAAACTTCACCGAAGATATCTTTGTACTTCTGCCACATTGAGAAAAATTGGCTTTGAGTCATTAACGGGTTTGGTTTTGCTAACAGTTCTAGTATCGGAGCATTAACGATTTCAGTGTCGCCTTTCTTAGCGGTAAACTCAATCTCACCAACTTTAGTCGCACGTTTTTCTAACGCCTTATTGATGTAGATTGATTTTTCGTAAGCGGTTAAGTAACTGATGTTTACGCCCTTCGCCCCACTTTGAAACAACAAGTTAACCTTGTCGTCTGATGTACCAACTAATTGTTCGAAAGCTCCTTTTATTCTAGAAATAAAACTCATAGTATTTTTGGGTAACTAAAACGAGCAAGTGCCTAAAATAAGTTTTAGCTTATTCCTAGCAGTTGCTCGTTATTAGTTCTTCTATACAACGGGCGGTTGTAAGAAAACCTAGCTAGTATCTTATGCGAGATGACTCTCGTGTAGTTTAAAAATTCGATACTAATTCGGCTATTAAATTTGGAAACAAAACCTTGACTCTCTAATTATACCAAAATATAAATATACCGTCAATAAATTTTAGGTAGCTTCATTGACTTTGTAGCACCGCTTAGTCGTGGAGGCTTCCACTCGCACAACTTTTCCGTCTTTTACGATGAGCTCAAGAGTCAGAACGCCGAACGGAGTGAACTTACACTCGTTAGTAATGATATCAATGATTTCTTTTTCGGGTTGTGACATAGATTATAACCATCCGATAAACGGAGGCTCGTAAAATGTTAATGCTAAAGCGTCAGCGTAGTCGGGTGATTTCTTATGTCTGCGTCTTACGAACTCCTTAGGTTCTAAGATAATCTTACGTTCTCCCGTCTGTATTTTCCACTTAATCCAAAATATCTGCTTCATATCGGTGCTGTCGTCAATCTCTCCACCAACTAAACACCAGTCCTTTAATCTCCAAAATAGCTCAGCCTTGATGTTAGCGTAGGTTGCGTCATCATCTGCTGGCATACCGACTGATACGCTATTAACGGCGTGACCTAGTTCAATCAATCTATCGCAGACTCCTCGACCAATACCAATATCATCAATCGCAATATCTTCGTCTAATATGTCAAACTCCTCAATCAGTTCTTCAACTACGGTCACGTTTACCATCGTATCACGCACGTTAGTCATCCGAGCAATGAAGGCTAAGCCACCCTTACGCACGATGAAGGGGCTCTTATCACCACCGCCACCGATATCAACGCCTAGCTTGACTCTAGTCGGCTTCACGCCTCGACTAAGTTCGTCCTGTGTCATTTCAGCAAAGAGTCGCTTAATCTCTGCCACAGGCTTAAATTTGACCTGCTCAGGGGTAAGCAACTGACGGTAGCCGTCCTTATCTAACTCATCCAGCGGTGGAAACTCGCACTTATATAAAATCGAGTAGAGGGGCTTAGTGCTGGCTTCATCTAAAAACTCTTGGCTATACCGCCCTTCGGACACGGCAATCACATCATCAATGAAGATACGGTGATAGGCTGGGTTTTCCCAACTCTTTTTAAAATGGCTATATGGCTCAGCGGAATAGAAGGGGTTACCAATCTTACAGTAGAAGCCGTCCGCTCCTTTACCAGCAATCATACGGAAGATGGTTGCCTCGTTATTATCACTAATTAAATTATACTCATCGCCGATAACAATCTTCGAGCCTAGACCCATAGCTGACTCGATTGATTTATTCGAGTTCTTTTCTTGGGATGATACCACGAAAATGCCACCGCCATTATTTAAGATAATTCTGGTCTTGCTATCTTCCTGACGCAGTCTGTCTAATCGGGTGTTCTTCTCAAGTCGAGTGGCAAAGAACGGAGCGTCACCTAAATGCTCAACGAAGTATCGCATTGTTAGTTTTGCCTTCTCGGTTGATGGAGCAACTACGGCGACTATCTCTCCCTGAACACAAGCGATGATAATACAAGCCAGAGCTACAAACAAAGTCTTACCATACTGGGTAGAGCAGATGATTTGAACCCTCTTGTTGTCCCTAAAGATTAAAGCGTCAAAGATTACTAACTGTCCGTATGAACAAACCTCATCCGCTGGTTGCCCTTCAATTACAAAACTATGTAGTAGGGTTTTCAGGGCGACTCTCCTCGACTCGCTTAGTTGGGGTAGTATTGGTTTGAACATCTTTTATCATAGCGTTCATTTGCTCTAAAAGTTCTCGACTCTCTGCTCCGCCTTCATTGACTTGAAGTCTTTGCTGGTAATCAGGGTGTCGGTGCTTTAAGAAAAAACACATCGCCTTTAAATCTTTCTTATTGTAAATCTTAGTTTTTAAAAACTCATCCGTGTCCTCAAGTATCTTACTCTCACAGTTTAAAAAGTAATCGCCGAAGGTCATACCGTTGCTGTCATCTAAAATAGTATTACTATCACGCCACGCATAAACGGTCTGCCTGTTAAAGCGACCGAACTTAGATGCTGGTTTAAGTTGTCGAAATTGTAGTGTCGCCTTGCTGAGGTTTCCGTAACACGCAATATAGAACGCTAAGAACTTAATCTTGTCCGCTCTGGTGAACACTCCGCTGTTTCTTTCCCCCCTGTATTCAATCGCCATAGATTTGTAGTAAAAGCCTGTTTTGTCAAATTTACCTTAGTTTGGTAAAAAAATGTTTGAGTGCTTTTGGGAGAGATAATAAGTCATCCCTTAATCATCTCCCCTGAAAGTAGCCAAACAAATGTTTCCTTAGCCTATTTAATTATACCACGACTGGTCGATAAAAAATACGAGCTCACCGAGTGCTAGGGAGATTAAGCCGATAAAATACAGTTCTGGCAGACCCCCCATATAGATACACATAAACAAAGAAACCAGACCAGCGAAACTAAAGAGGCTTTTAAGTATCACGTACCAGAAGTGGTATTTGTTATCTCTAACCTTCTTAGTCTTGATTTGGTTCTTGACGAAGCTATTAAATGAGCTCATAGATTTTATTTTATTTTAACGTTTATAGTTATTTAGTTTCCTCAATCGCACTGATAGCCACTACCTCTGAGAAATCAACGTCATATTCCTTGCCAACTTCGAAGTAAACATTATCATTTACAATCAACTGTTCGATAAGACCAGCTGGGGTGTATTTGTAGAAATTCTTATTTTCATCGCTACCGCTAGTTACTGGTCTGAGCTTGAAAAATCTGCCCGACTCATTTACGCCACCCTCGATACACTTAAACTTTGCTCTAATCATAAAATTAATAGTTATTTTTTCTTAAACCTTACAGTGAACAATGGGTCGTACTCCGTCTTATTCTCATCGGTTAACTCAACTGATTTACCACTAACTAAGTCGATAAGGGCTAGGTCTGATATCATCTGGTTATCTGAGGTAATATTAAGCTTCAAACTTTCTAACTTATCAAACTCCTCTTTAAAGTCGGCTTTGACGCTGGCTTCAATCTGCTTCTGCTTGTTCTTTAGGGCTTTTAGGCTCTCTAGCACATCTTGGTACTCGGCGTTGACCGAGAGAGCGTCCTTATAGATTTTTTTAAGTTGTCTTTGCTCACGCTTGTTGTCTTGTATTCGTTTGAATACTTGGTTGATTTTTAGTGACATAGTTATAGGTTTTTATTAATAAATTTAACGAGCCGTTTAGCGATGATATTTTTAAAGCCAGATTTAGCTTTAGGGTTATTTCTGGCTTTGATTATTTTATCTAGTTCCTTCTCCTTCTTTGGGTCGATATCTTCCCATTGGACATTACGCTTGAAAGTGAAATATACGTCAACATTTTCCGTGATGTCTTTTAGAACGACCGAGTAAACGCCTTCATTACCCATCCCGACCATAATACTCGAAACCAAGAGGTCTAAAGTATCAGCGTCTAGTTGGAAGGCAGATGATAACTCAATCGTGCCGAAGATATCGGTGACTGAGTATTCAAATTTTTCATTAACCTTCTTTTCTAGAAATGTCATAGGGTTTAGCGTCTGCCGAAATAATTAAAAAAGCGTTTCTTCTTGTCGTCTGTCTTATTAACGTATTTTACTACACCGATAATTAGGGCGACTAGACGGGAGAGGGTCATTTCGCTAAAGAAGAACCCAAACTCTGTACCGCTGAAATTCTTTAAACCTTCGGAAAGTTTATCTAGCTCATCCTGTAACTCAAACATTTCTGGGTATTGCTTCCGCATAATTTTGTAAGCCTCAGAGTTTTTATCGCCGTATTTTAATTCAGTCCACAATACTTTTTCCGCTAAGGAAACTTCCTGATTGTTTCTAATCGCTTTGTGTTGGCGGTTAGAGTGGCGGTCTTGGGCGGTTCTAATCATTTCTGATAGCACGTCCTTCTTATCTTCGATGGCTTCGGTTAGCTCATTTAGCCTCTTAATCTTGTCATCGGTAATTGAAATTTTAAACATAGAAATTATTTAATTATTTTAACAGAACATTTTACAATCTTAGTTTCGCCTCGCTTGCGGTTATTGAACTTGTCGAACGCCTTTTTAAATTTGATGGCGTTAGACTTAATCTCGAAGTAACAACCTTTTTCAGTAATGCCTTTAAAGAACTCTTTAGATAGTTTAGAGCCTGATTTTCCAATCAAGAAACTATCAATTTTACCCTTAGGGCAATCAAATAAAAAATATACTTCCATAAAATTACTGATTAGTTGGCTCAGTTGGGGCTTCTACCTTAGCTGTGCTGATTAATTTAAGACGTTGGTTAACAAATTTTTCGGACATCACCTTGCGACCGAACAAACTGCCGTACTTTTTTTCATCAATAAAATCTTCTTCAATTACTTTGACCTCTAAATGGTCAACTAGCAGGTCAATAATCTGGGTTTGCTTGTTGCTAACGTAGCGACAGGCATTAATCTCCTTCTCTAATTCAGCGATTTTACGCTTTGTGTTGTTTCCAAACATACTTTTATTATTTAAGCTCAAGTTCTTCGAGCTGTTTATCTGCCTCCTTAAGTTTAAGGCAGTATAATTTATTAGATTTAAAAGAGTTTCTTGGGTAAGCCTTCTTATGAGTTCGATGTTTTCGGTGAGCGAACCCTAAACACTCCTGTCCGAGCAAAGAAGCCATATACCAAATGCTTCTATACTTTGCTCGTTTCTTCTTCATAAATAATTTTGATATTTTTTTTAAAAGATAACATCAGTACCTCATCTAATAAAACTTGGGTGCGTGGTTTAAAAATAATTACGTCATCTTTTTTTTCTAAAAACTTTTCTAGCTGACAAATATCTTTTAGAAATATTGAATTGTAAATATACCCATCGGCTTTTGCGTTTTTAAATCTCTCTCGTGTCCCCGATAAGTAATCGCCTGATAAACCGTGCCTTTTATAGATTGTTTTAGAGTATAAAAATGCGTAAGCAACGCCTAATCTACTAGCACCTTTCAAATTCATCGGATGATTGAAATCACCAAAAACTAAAACTACTGTTTTCATACCTTTATTATACCATATCAGAAAAATGTTACAATAGTTTATCACGCAAATCTTTGAACATCGCTTTACAAATTATTGCCGACATCGTTCTATCTTTCTTACAGTAGGTAAACGCTTGTAGTTGAAGCGTATCGAAACGTCTTTGTCCGAGTTGTTTAATTTTAAATTCTTTATACTTATCACGCTCATCTCCGTGACCCCATAAATTGTGACAGCCGTAACAAAGTGTATCGCAGTTATCAGGTTCGAACCTCGTACCTTCTTTGCCTCTCGACCAGTAATGAGAACACTCGTGACTAATCGGCTCAAGCAGTTCATTTAATTTTACTGTTGAACCGCACCGCATACATTTTCTGTCCCGAAGTCTGATGAAGCGTGAGAAAAAAGTATCGGCTAAGTCAATTTTAATCTTCATAGTATTTCAATAAGCAGTAAAATAATACTGCTTATGTTAGCCAGAGTGATTTTTTAATATCTTTGTTCGTTGTAACAAAGCTACTATCTCATCTAGCGTGAGAGTGCCAAACAGCAAATGCCAAGCGTTATGCCTAGACTTGTCCATCAGCAATAAATTACTATCTAAAGACGTTCCGCCTCTAGACCTTGGCGTTAAGTGGTGTTTGTTGTTCTCACCGCTCCGCTCCCAATCGACTCTTTTCTTTGATGAATACCTAAAATAAACCAGCTCTAGCTCGTTGTGATACAATAAATAATTATCACGCCTGAACCATATTTGTAAGTCATCAAAAAATTTACCAGAAAAACGCCATCCGTGTTCTTCCAGTCGTTCCGTAGAAACTTTACTTGTTGCCATCGTCTGAGTTTTTAAAGTTATGCTTATATTATACCATTTTTCAGGCTTAGTGAGTAGTGTAGATTTCTATACTTTTTACGCCCCACTGCCTTGCGGTAGCAACATCATAACCCATAAAGATATCAATCGACTTCGAGTAAGTTGATTTCATACGGTCAACAATCTTACAGTCGCCGTAATCTTTGATATATACAATCGTCCCTAATTTAAAATCGTTAGACGCACAAAGCTTCTCGCCTTTAGCAAATCGCTCACAGATGTTTTTGTTATCAGCGGAGATACACGGGCTACCGTCTGTTTGCCCTGACACGCTGTTATAAGCGTAGATGGTAAACTTGCCGATATATTTCTCTGGCTTCTTAATTGATACTTCCTTAACCACTCGGTGAGTGATTGTTGCCTCGCTGACTGGAAGCGGTTTGCTGGCTTCAATACCAAGAGTAATACCAACTTTAACGCACCAGATACCAAACAAAATGGTAAATAAAAAAGAGCCAAGACGTTGATAGTCTTTAACTCTTTTTGCTTTGGTTATTTGAATATAAGTGTCCATATTTATTTACAAACATAGAACACCTGTTGAACGTGGTGAGCGACTGTGCCAATTAAATAAACGAAGGACACACCGATTAAAATAATTAATAAAATCAAAACTGTTTCAACGAGCAACGAGTAAAATAATTTTTTTGTAATTTTCATATTAAATCTTTTTACGTCTTAAATAATAAGCCTTTGCCTTTGCTCTCCTACGTTCAATTTTTTCCTCCTCGGAGAGTTTATTTTTTTCTTGGTATTCTCTAAAGCACTCTGGGTCGCAGAAAATTCTTTTAAGATACTTGTCGTAAATCGGCTTACCGCAGTTTTTACAAATGTATTTAGTGCCCTTATTGTTCTTGGCAAGTTTGATATACTTCGCCTTCACGTTTAATTTTGCCTGTCGGCTCACCGCTTCCCGTCCCATAATACCGACTAGAATTGTCCGTATTCTCTCTCTGGTTATCTTATAGTACAAAGCAAGAGCCGTTTCAGTTTCACCATTTTTAAATTTCTCCACTATTCTTTTATTCCTTGCGTTCATATCTTTGATACCCCTAGGGGGTGTATATTAATAATCTAAAGCACCTTTCTTCTTCGCCAACATTATAAATTCTTCTAAATTTTCCTTAAATAATAATGCCAACTTGTAATCTCGATACTCTTGAGTTGTCTTAGTAATTTCTTCGGCTTCGAGTCTTGAACAGCCACGCTTGGCTTTCTCAGTCATCAGCACCTTACGATACATCTGGTCTTTATAGACTCTGTCCTCATCGACCCACTTCATCAGCGTTGCGATTTCAAGGGCAAGGTCTAGCCAATCATCCTTTTTCATCGCTGAGCGTTCCTTAATTATCTTACGAGTCGCTGTGATGATAGTGGTAATTCGATTGATAGCGTTAGCACAGCTATCACGCCAGACAGTAAATTGGGCTTGTTCATCTTCGGACATCTCGCCCATAAACTTAGCAAGGGGGGCGTTTTCTTCCTTCATTATGCCCATTGCTTCCTCGCCGATTGTCTTAGTAATCTCGGCAATTAAATCGCTCTCTCCTGCCTGTAAGTCGATAAGATAGTCTTTTAACCGACTAATCTCAGCAACGTCTGAGCATTGAGCCTGAAACTCTAAGAGAAATTGGGGTAATTTCTTTTGGAAATACGCCTCTCGTATTCTTCCCTTGAAAAAACCGCCGATACTATTAGTGCTGTTAAGCTCAATCTTCTCTTTTTTTGGTGGCATATTTTTAAATAAGCCTAGATAATGGCTAGTATTTTAACTTTCATAAGGTTATCTTCCCAGCCATTAAATTAGCTTCAAACTTTATTATATTATATAAAACAAACCTCGTCAACTAGAAAGGGATGTTTTCGACCCTGATTTCCTCCTCTTGAGGTTCAGGTGGCATTTCTTCTGGTGGGAGATTTCGGTATCTATCTAAGCCGTCATCCTGCCGTGTTACCTCATCGCTACCGCCTCCGTTCTGCTCCTCCTGAAACGATTTATAGGTTTGGCGATTGTCTTGAGGTGCTTCTGGTTCTTCTTCTCTACGGGCTTCCTGTGGCTTGCTATCTAACATCCTGAAACTGTCCACCATAATCTTAGTCGTATAGCGTTTACTGCCGTCCTGAGCGACCCAGTCCTCAGTCGTTAGTTTGCCTTCAATTAGTAGTTGACTTCCTTTGTGGCAGTACTTAACGATATTCTCCGCCGACTTACGCCAGAGCACCAGATTATGAAACTCGGACTTCTGCTTGCGTTCGCCGTTTGCGTCCGTCCACACTTCACTGGTAGCTAGACTAGCGTTAGCGACCATAATACCGCTTGGCGTATTTCTTGCTTCGGGGTCACGTGTTAGGCGACCACATAGAATAACTTTATTCATAGGGTTATATGATAATTGAATTAACTTTTTTGTAGGCGGTTACCAGTATCGAACCGTCTGGTTGCTTATCTTCTTTAATGTAAAATTCATCTTTAGCGGTTTGGTTAGTCATACCGCAATATCTTAAAAAGCCCTGATACTTCTCGCCACGAGCTCTAATTTTTCTATCTTCTTCCTCATCGGCTTGGCGTTTTAAGTCGTCCGCTTTGCGGTTTGCCTCAGCGTCAATAATGTCCTGAGCTTCCTTAGCGATACGTCTATCGTTATCAGCTTTAGCCTGTAAGATTTTATTGTTGTTTATTAGCACGGCGTTTTTAATTCTAATTTTTTCGTTTTCTGCCTGAGCTTTTTTATCATCTTCCTCTTTCTGCTTCTCCCGTTGAATACGGTCTTTATTTTCTAAATAGGAGAGCTTTTGAGTGCTGTAATAATTAGCCCAATCTTTCTCGTCCATCTCAAGAATTAAATCAATCTGCTCCTTATCATCTTCAATGACTAAAATCTCGATGTCTTTAAGAGCTTGTATGCGGTCGGGCAATAAGACCCTGCGACTTTCTCTAGCCATCTCTTTGTCGATGGTTTCAAACTGAGTTTTTAAATCATTTTTTACAGGAGAAGTAATAGTTAATAGGTCTTTTTCAAGCGAGATAATGCCCCGTTGATAATTTAATGCCCCCTCACGCTCTTGCTTAGCTAGTTTCTCAAGGGCAATTTCAGCGTCCCTTAATTTCTTCGCCCCTTCTTTGGCTTTGTTATAGCCATCGACATCATTAATGCCGTTAATCTTAAAGTCCTTATACTCATTTGCCAAAAGCGTTAGCTCGCTTCTGATTTGATTAAAGACTTCTAGGTTTTGATTGTTCATAAGTTTACCAAATTATATTTATTAATTAACTGCTTGATTTTTTCTTCGGCAACTATGAAGCCAATTTTTAACGCCTTAAACTTTTCTTCGTTGGGGTAAATTCGGTGAATAAATATCGGTTTACTAAAGTTAGGGTTATAGGCTACGAAGTCCCACCACTCACGACCAGTAATTAGAAGGTTCATCTGTATCTGCCACATATAGTCGCTACTGATTGCCTTCTCTCCCTCGGTAATTAAATATAGATAGCATTTATCGTCATAACATTTTATTTCGACACCGCCGACCTCAGATACTAAACCGTCTGGGCTACAACCGATGTATTCGTTATGTTCGATAAAACCAACCTGCTCGACTTCTACGTCCTTCATCAGCTCATAGATTGACCGTGCCTGAGCTTCCAGCTCTTTACCCCGTTTGGTATGTTCGTTCTCAAACCCTTCTTTCTCACCGCTTGAAAAGAACTCAGACACGATTTCTAAAACGTAAGTATCAAGACCCTTACTGGCAGTAGCAATGGCGGTAGCGTGTGAAGCTGTCGCTTTCCCTTTCCGCTTAGCAAACCACTCAGGCGAACCTTGAATAATATCTCGGTGAATAATCATAAAATTATTGTGGCTTATTTATATAAACGATATCTCCTTTATCATCGGTCACGACATCACCGCTTTGTTTTAACTGCTTGCTTAGTTCATCCTTCTTCATTGAGATGTACTTATCGAAACTAGCCCCACGACCTTGGTTATTTAAGTAGTATTCCATCAGCTCTTTAATACCCGTAATGTTATCAATCTCGTCTTTATACTTAGCTTCTAGGTCGAGGGGGTTATCAAGATTGTAGTTATCATTGTCAAGGCTCTCTATGTTTTCATAGATATCATCGAAGTGTTTTTTACAAGCCTTTTTAATAACCGTCTTGAGGCACATTTCTACAAACCAATCGTTCCAAACGTTCTTGGTCTTGGCAATCGCTCGGTGCTTCTCTAGCTCCTCTTTACTTAGAGTAGTCATAAACTCACCACGCTTATTGATAATGACGCAGTACGCCCCCATAACATCATCGGCTTTATGATTAAACGGGTCAGCAATAGTGTGGTGATAGATAACGCTTCCACTCTCCTTAGCGAAGTTAAAAGTATCACCTTTAAAAACTAACTCCATATCAATCTTACTTTCTGGGTAGGCGATAAACATCTTATTTTTATAAGATACGTAGTCGTAGGTCACACCAGTTGATTGAAGCGTCACGTGTTTACCATCAAAAGACAAGCCGTCTTTAGCGACTCTAAGATACAAGTTAACCATCTCTTGCTCAGTTTTATTCTGAATAAAAGTGTTGACGATTTTTCCTGCTCTGTCCTTAGCCAGTAAAAGTCTAATAATATAACTCGCAAACTGCTCCCGTCTGGCTTTCTCATCCTGATTAGATAACTCAATCGCTGGTAATAGCTGTAAGATTTTTTCTTTATTCATCATATTATTTGTAATAAGTTACTTTTATTTTTTTAATTCGAGCACAGAAGATAAGCGGAAAAAACAAAATCAGTATTAAACAAGCCTGACCTGCGTTCCACTCTTTGATTTCTTCCTCGCTGTCAACGGCGTAGCCATCAGAGAATAACTTTTTTTCAGTAACCGCTCTTAAGTTTCTGCCGAAGATATCTTTTCTATAAGTCTTAATAATTTTCATAAGTTTGATAACGCCTTAAACGGCGTTGTAAAATAAGATTACGTTAGCGATTAACATCACTAAACCAATCACTAGCCAGATTTTATTGTATTTTTTTTCCTGTCTAGTTTTTAATAATAGCTCACGATGGGTTAACAATCTGCTTGTCATAAATTTTAAAAATTAATTTAATTATCAGGGCACATTTCACAGTCAACGCACTCGTCATCCTCGATGACTTCTTTATCTAAGGGACAATATCTACTCATTACTTCCCTCCTCTCTACAATCGACTGCTTGACTCTCAGCTAGGTCTAGGCGATTGTTTTCTTCCATTATATCATCGCCGTCATCGTCTTGATTATTAGCTCGTTCAAATTCTTCCTTTGAGCCGAGCATACTTTCTAAATCTTTTGGTAGTAAACTCATATTTGTTATAGGTTAAATAATTATATGATTATTATATATTATCAAAGAAACTTTGTCAATACTTATAACACGAAAATAAAACCCTGTTTTAATTGGGTTTTATTAGTTATACACAATTTAATTGTCTAAAAAATTTCCTGTATTAAATGGTTTAGCCTGATAGGTCGCTTCGGTTAAACCGTCTAGAGCCTTCAATCTGGTAACAAAACCGTCCATAATTACCTGCTGTTTAAGACTAATCGGGTAACCCTGACGCTCAACGCAATCGCTCAAGCCCTTAATCATAGATTGGAGAGCTCGGCGGTTCTTAGCCAGTGAAAACGGTATCGGTGCTTCTGATTTAAAAGTCGGGAGCTCAACTGCTGGTTTTTCTTCTGGTCGCTGTCGGTAATACTCACCCAGTTCAATGATGTCGGAAATGTTAGACGAGTTAATTTTATTTCCGTTGATAATCACATCGCTTTTATCAGGAGTGTTCCTGAGGGCTTTCTCTTGTTGCTCAGTGATAATATACTTTAGTTTTGAATACGTAAGAAGCATAAACTTCTTAGTGTACGGCGTTACTTGGTTTGTCATAAGTTTTGTTTTAATTATAAACTAACTTTAAGATTGCCATTTTCAATCTCGTGCTTTTTAATGGTTAGCGATTTAATATTGCTAATTGCGTGGTCGATATTTCTCTCCTCCTCCTTAATCTTTTCACGCACACATTGTAACATAGTTTCTTGGGAACGCTCAGAGCCGTTTTTCTTATAGTAATAAATACATCCATCAGAGCAAGCTTTTTGTCTTGAAACTCTAAAAATATCTTTATCATCATAGTGCTTGGCTTCCCAACTCTCAATTAGGGTGACATCTTTAAAATTAAAAAAGTAATCAAACGCTCCACCTTTAGAAACTTCCAGTTCAATCTCTGTAATTTTAAATCTTCTACCACTCTTGTCATTAATTCCCCAATAGGTATCATAAAAAACAATCTCATCATCCTCCTTGATAGCTACTAGATAACCTTCGAAGCAGTGATAACGACCGTCCCACCCGTGCTCTTTTTTAGGAGAATACCTAAACAAATAAACATCGCCCTCGCTTATTTTGTAATCAGCTTTTTTTGTCATAAAGTTTTAATTACCAACTTCAAATTTATTAGGGTGGCACATTGGTGAGTAATCTTTGTCGTTAAGATACCTCTCGCCACAATTTATACACTTTAAAATTTCAGCGTATATATTCCAAAACTTATTTTTTTGCTTACACATTGGGCAGGTGAACGAGTAACAAACTTTTATATTAACCTGTGGTTTAATTTTTTTCATATCATTTAGTTAATTGTTCAATCTCGCTCTCCTCTAGCGGTTTAAAATGGCGATAGGACACTTCCATCGAGGCTTGCTCTGTTTCCTTCGCCTCAAGCCATTTGATAGCCTTAGAAGCCCCTGCCTTATTGTTATAGCCGTGAATAAAACCAAACACTAGATTATCTCTGCCCCTGACCTTACGCTCTAAATCAACGATGGAGTACAGGTAAGTCTTTCGAGCGTTGAACGGCTTAGTTAAAATTATAAATCTCTTACTAAACGCCTGAACTTTGTACCGCTGTTTTTCTCCCTCCATTTTTATTTTATCGCCTCTCATCATAAAATTAAATATTGTCTAAATCAACGGCTTGTCGTCCTTGATTAGAGAATAAATTATTACTATTAAACTTTCCAAACCAAGTAACGAGTCGGCGGTTAACCTCAAACGTTTCTTGAAGTTCCCAGCGTTGCTTTTTACCGCTCTTATTTTTCTCCGTCCAGTAAGAGATGAACTTTGAAAGTTCCTTTTTAACGATTGACTCATTGTAACCTTTTTCAGTAAGCCAAGTAATTACTTTTAAAATATATTCTGACTCTGGGTTATTGAAGAAATCTTTAGCGATTTGTGAGGGGGAAGCGTCAGCTTCCTGTTCCCTGTTAACGGTAACATCATCTTTAAATTCTAAAATCTGCTGGTTAGCATTACTCTCCTCTATACTACTCTCCTCTACTCTATACTCCTCTATACTGGCTGAGCGAGTGCTAAGCTCATATTTTTTATTATCAGTCAAGACTATTAATTTCTTCTCAGCCTGATATTCAGTGCTCTTAATTCTGCGATTATCAAGCCAATTATTCGTATTCCAATCAGTGATTACAACTACACCAGATGGGAAACTAATTAAGAAGTTTTTGGCTACCAGTATCTTTGCGTCATCTTCGCTACCGCCGTGTATTCTGAGAACCTTTTTGTAGGAAACAAAACCTTCATCATCAGCCTCCATCCCAAGTAAAAAATAGAGAGCTTTAGCTGATACTGGTAAGTCCATAAATCTGTCAGTATCAATAATCGCTCTATCGAACATACGCTTTTGACTCATAATTTTAAAATTTAATAAACAAAAAACACACTCGGAGCGTCCAACATTAAGAGGTTTCCCCCCAAACATTGAACTTTCTAAATGTGTTTTAAAGTTCTAGTTTTTGTTAGACGCTCACCTTTAGTTAGGTATTGAAATTATATTATATAAAAGAAACTATGTCAACAGGAGAATTAAAAATCTTGTTAAAAAATCTAATTCGGCAACACAATCGTTATATCTTTTGTCTTTTATTCTTTGCTCATAGTCTGGTAAATTACGAACTAGATAACGTTTACGACCCTCTAGAGAAAAAATCTTTGCTCTAGTTTTTGCTTCTTCTGAGTCTGCCATAAATTTAAAAAGTGTTAGGTGATTTAATTACTTAGTAATTAGGTTTATTCATCAACCTCATATCACTACCATCGCCAGATTTACCACAGTATATTTTACCAACATTTATCTTATCGAGAAAGCACTCAGAGCACCAACGACCAACTCC
>Ga0302260_1000002_pt1 | contig 80188 bp, 113 predicted proteins | sample II_Fen_E1_4_FD_194558 | JGI IMG/M metagenome (GOLD analysis project Ga0302260, IMG submission 194558) | Peat permafrost microbial communities from Stordalen Mire near Abisko, Sweden - II_Fen_E1_4 | ecosystem: Environmental > Terrestrial > Soil > Wetlands > Permafrost | place: Sweden: Abisko... | reverse complement strand
ATACCTATAGAGAAGTTGCCCCAGTTAAATACCTTACCCCCCTGTACAAATGTTATATTCTCACCAGGTAGTAAGTCCTTAAATTCAGACCTTGATTGTTCTAGCCAGTCCTTATCATTAGTTAGTAATAGGGTTTTTAAACCTTTTTTAAATGCAAGGTATAGTCCAGCCATTATCATTGACTTACCAAAGTTAACAGCTAAGTTTTGTGTACCTATATAGAATGGCTTACCTCCAACTTTGTTATTTATGATAGCATCCATTACCTGCCTTTGTTGTGGCCTTGGTTTTAAATTACCTACCATCTTTGGTACCTTAGGTACAATTCTTATGGGTTCTCGGTTATCAATAACTTTAACCTCATATTCTAACTCAACCAACCTTTTATAGATTATGGGTAAAAGACCTATTTTGAATTTACCATACTCAGTTATGTAATGTACTATGCCATCCCATTCCCTACCACCAGCCATCTTTATATGCCAAGCATTTGGGTGTTTTATACCAAACTCTTCATATAGCTTATTCATAATAACCATAGGACCATCTAACTGGCCCTGGTTATAGTTTATAATTTCTATGTTTATTTTTTTCATCAGAATGGCAGATCATGAAAATCAGCACCCTTTCCTAAATTAGGAAACTTTTCTATTAGTTCATGGTACTCAATCATGCTCATATCACCAAACAGTTTCTTAACTGCCCTCATGATTTTAATAGTTTGGCTTAGGTTCAATTGAGCATAGGTGGTTTTGTAACCAGATATCTCAGCTAGTTTTGCTTTAAATTTTTTGTGTCTCATCATGCTGTTCTGTTTTTTAAGCCTTTCCAAAAATCCTTACTGGCTTGTGGTTTAACTGTTATTTGGTTTTGATATAAATACTTGTTTAATCTCTCTTTTGCTTTATCCCCATATAATGCTTCTGGTTGTGGGATACCATTGCACCATTCCAGTGACTCAAATTGTGCTTCAATGAAAATACTTGGGTCTACCCCCAGCTCTCTGCATAACTTGCCTGCATTATAGAATGCTAACATCTTTTGATCATTGTTCATGTAAGTTTCAAATATACCTGTCCTGTCTGCAACCTTAGATATAAACAGGTCATGTAATTCCTGGGTTTCTTCAGGATTTTTATCCTCTTTAAGCTTTCCAACTGCCTCATATTGAGAACATATACTTTCATACATATTTATGAACTTAGATACGTAAGCCCTCATAGATTGTATTTTAGGGAAGGCCAGACTTATATACTTTATATAACCAGCCCGCTTATCTAACTCAAAATCCTCACAGAACTGGTTGCACAGTTTGGTGAGTTCTTTTAATTGTAGCCAGTCCCTATCTGTCTCATGTAGTTTTTTAATCCCCCTATGTTTTAGTTTTATTCGGACTGAATATATGATGTCAGCCAATAGGTTAGTATCTCCCTTACTACTTTTAAGTACCCTGGTTAAGTCCTTCTTTAGTTTGTCATTGGTAATTGATACTGACCTGTTATCACATGATATTTTCCTTGCCTGGGTTAGTATACTTTCAATATCTTTTTGGGAAAGACCATGCTCCTTTAGTAGGCAGGTTAGGTTTGATTTTCTGATATGTATAGAGGGGTCTCTCATTTTGGTAGGTTTATTCTTGAGTAATGGGATACTTCAGTTAAACCAGACATACCATTTATGTTAAGGTATACGTGATCGTTAGCGTTAAGGTATGCATGTTTGTCAGCCCATGCTATTATATTAGCAAACCTTGGCTCATATGGATCTTTACTGTTTTTAAATTTAACCATTACAATAAAAGTATTAGAATACCTAGACCTACTATCACCTGCTAATTCCCAACCCACTGAATCTATTAATTCTTTAGTTATCCCTTTGTATTTTTTCCAGAGTATCATAAGTCATTTTTTAGTTTAATTAAATCTTGCCTGTTTTGGTATCTAACTTTGTATATGTGTTTCATTGTTTCCTTTTTACCCAAAGAATTAGCATCCTCACCATCTGGGAGTATTACTACTTTCACCCTTTTATAATCAACCAGTTTTAATGCCAAGTCAACTGCTTTATCAATAGCATCTGGGTCTAATACAATTACTATTCGTTCAACAGGTGATTTGATAATATCATTTATCTGGTACCTTGAAACAAACTTGCCACCAGATGCAGTTGCTTTATCCCCCAATGTTTCAGCATTAAAGGCACCCTCTAGTATATAAACTTGTTTATACATATAGAATGCATCTTTATTATACCATATCATTGACTTGCCTACCCCAGTTACATCAGTATCTGGGTTATTATACCGGGGGCCAGTAGACATATAATTTCTTGCATTAAAGTATATTAGTTTATTGTGGGAGTAGAAGGGTATTATGATGTAACCAAAATACTTTTCACTGTTAGAATAGCCCCAGCCCTTACGACTCATTTTCTTTATATCAAACCCCCTTTTACTAATATAGTTTCTTGCAGACCTGGCTAATTGAGATTTACCTAAACTAAGTAGTCTGAAGCCATCAGGTAGATATACATCAATTCTTTCCTTTAGTTCTACCTTAACTTCTTTAAATTCATAGCCTTCAAAATCTCCATGATCTAAAAAGTCTAGGGTCTCAGCATAAGTATGAAGACCTTCTAAGTCCATTACCATATCCAAGGGTGAAGGACTGTAGCCACATACAAAACAGTTAGTTCTATTCAGAGATATGTTTACCCCAAATTTAAACTCTTTTTCACATGAGGGGCAATTGCCTTTCATCCAACCATGCTTATAGTCAAACATACCCAATCGCTTGATCAGGTATGCTTTTAGTCGTCCTTTAAATTGGTTGTTGTATCTTGCCATGATTAAATATCTCCGTTACCCTTTACATCTTTTGTTCCAGCCCTTACCTTCTTCTTTATTGATGCCTCTAGTTTAGGTCCATACTCTTTATCATATACTTCCCTTTGAACCTTTGTAAATTCATTCATCCTTTGTGTTTCAACACTTAGGTTGAATAGTGCTCTACCAAATGGTTTACCATCCCTTTGAACTACTATTTCCATCCTTTGTATCTCATTGTCTTCTTCTTCCTGTGTACTGTTAAGTCCTATGATAGCTTGTGCATTTCTTACAATAGATATAGCAGATGCAATATCATTTTCCTCATACCTAGTTTCCTTATGTTTAGATCCTTCCCTTGTAACATGGTTAGCAGTCCAAACCGATTCTATGTTTTCTTCTAGTGCAAGGTTTTGTAATTCCACATATACATTAAATAGCCTATCATTGTCATCTTTGTGTTTGCCTATGGATGCCATTTTAGCAGCATAATCTAATACTAATACATGTATCTTTATCCCCAACTCCTTTTCAACTGTATGTATAATTTCCTTGATATCATTAGCATCAGATATCATTGCAGCAACCCTTTCAACGATAAACTCAGAACCTATTCGTTTATATTTCCTAACATGTTTTTGTTCTAACTTATCATGTTCACCAGAAAACATTTCCTTTTTAGTTTTATTAAGGGTAGACTGTATCATCCTGTCCATAATTTCCCGTTTACCATTTTCAGTATCAATATATAATACATTTTTTTTCATCCTAAGATAACCCCTAGCAGCATTAACCAATGTGAATGATTTCTTAGCTTTAGCCTTATCAAGTAGTACTACAATTGAACCCTTTGGATAACCCCCACCATTAGTTAGTTCATTAAGTTGCCTGAATGGTGTTGGTACTACATTAGGATTTGCCTGCCTATCTAATTGCCTGCTGATAACACCCTTTACCATCATTAAAGGTTTATCTACCTTTTTAGGACTAGCCTCTTGGATAATCTTACTTACCTTGTTTTGATACTCGCTATACTGACTAAAGTTTTCTAAGTCAAATGACTCACTGAGATTCTTCATCTCAACGTATGCAGCAAACTTAAATACCTCTTCCCTGATAATGTCTGGGTCTTTTAATGGGTTGTGGTATAGGTTATCAACTACTTTATTAATCTCAGGTACATCTTCTTGTGTTACAAGATCAAGGTAGTTCTTACTCTCTAATACCCTTTTAATGGTTTCTTTCAGGATTGGCTTACTAGGTATGCGACTGTGTTTTTTAAAGAATGTTAATACACCCTCTGCAATAATTGAGTGTTCAATAAGTGTTAGATAGTTAGGTTTAACCTTTTGTAAAGCTGTTACACCATCCGGGTCTTTTATAATATATCTTAATACTTCTAATTGAAATTCCGGGAGAAATGAAAACTTCTCTTTTGTACTAGCTTTCTTGTTCATGTTAGAGTTAATGTTGTTTATTGTATTATAATAGTATATAGTAGTACTCAGGTGTACATAAGCTAGCATCTCCTAATATCAATCCACATAAAGTATACTACTAAGGTGAAAAATTGTGCTAGCTTTCCATTGCATATATAAAAATATGTATTATATTTGCAAATAATTAATAATTCAAATATGGAAATAAATAGTGATGGCAGTGAACTGCATAGGTTGAAGGTAATGGAGGATTACGATGAGATGCTTTTTAATAAGCTATACCGTAACTTAAAACCTTTAGTTAAAAGGTTGGCTAGAAATGTGGATGAGAGAAGGTTTAATGTTCCCAATGATGTTATCCAATCTTATTTCTGGGATAAGTTTCTTTATGTATTTAATAAGTATCAGGGGGAATATAGTGAAGAACATTTAAGGGCTACCCTTATAAGTTCACTTATGACATTTAAAAATAGGTTACTTAGGAAGGCCTATACTGAACAGTCAGAATACTATCAAGCATTGACAAGTATGGAAGATTTATTTGATGATAGCAAAGAGCTTATTGAAGATCATTCAGAAAGTGAATTAATACAAGCCAGGATGGATAGGTTATATACATTTATGCGTAATAATTTAAGCCCAGATGCATTCCTGTTATTTGAAGTACAGAATGATCCACCTGAGTTTATAAAAGATATGATGAAAACTCAGAACTCTAAACCCAGCATTATTATGTTATTAGATTTTTTTGACTTACCAAGGACTAAGACCCACTCTAATTTTATTACTGCATTAAGGAAAGAAATAGAAATAACAGTCGAAAAAGCGAAGGCCGAGTTAAAGTAACCCAAACCTTCGCCACATCAACAAAACAACAACTATTCTTTATTTAGAAATGAAACTTGCCATTGAAGTATATGTCTACAATGTCAGTTACATCAAACTCAGCTAACAACATGGATATAGTAAGGTTGCTTGGGTTTGATGAATTTATGAATAATTGACCTGGTACTACTAGGTTCTTATTTAACCTACTAACAGCAACTACACTGCCATAATTATATATAGCATTTGCCCCCATAGATGTTTTTAGGGTTACTACATTGTTATCTTCAATGTTATCTGAGTTTTTACCATATAGATCAGTAAATATCTTTGTTGTGTCAAGTACAGTACTTAAGGGAAAGGTTAGGGTTATGGGTGCTTCATTGAGGGGGTTAGTTGCTCTCTTTATTGCCATCCTTCCAGTTATATGGCCACTACGACCCGGCCCAACTAATGAATATACAAATTGCTCTTCACCAACTACCATGTCCCATTGACCACTACTGGAAAACATTACACCATTATTAAGAACTTGGCAAGTTTTCTTGTAACCCCTAATAGATAATATCGTACCATTGATGTTTTCTGTATTGGTACCAATTTCAGTAGCCTGTTGAGATAAAGCAGTAGATAGTGAACCTATTTGCTCATTAACATCTGTTAGGCTATCATTAGTACCATTCTTAAAATTGATGTAATTAGTAGTGAAAGCTTCCCATGTATTCTGGGATAGGTTTATAGGATTAGGCCATTGGTAGTCATATGGCAGTATACAGGTGGTGTTAGAGTTATTAATATAAACCTTTAACAATCCTACTACTATCTCAGTTTTTTTATCCAGTACAGATAATGAAGGATGAGATAACCAAGAATTTATACCCCAAGCTGGTTTTGTAACTTCATATATAGAAACTTCATCTGTATTCACTATTAACTCAAATGAAGTACTGTTTAATAAACCTTCCTCCTCTATATAAGAATGATTAGCAACTATTACAGCCTCTACATAGGCTAATTCACCTTCCATAAATACTGATGCACCCAACTTATTGAATGACATATTAAGGTCTTCAGTTACTAGGGTTAATATACCATCAGGTGTAATAACTCCCCCCCTGGGGTATAGTATGTTTTGGAGTTTATCTACAAGGTACCTGTTCTTTATACCAGGAGATAGACCTGGAGAACTATTCTCTATTGACCTAATAGTGATATTTACAGTATCCCCTACTATAGTAGTAACAGGTACATAATCAAAACCAAATTTTGGACCTATCCCACTTAATATTGCAAGAGACTCAGCAGAATCTTTAGACTCAACAGGCGACTTGAAGTCCCTGTATCTTTTTTGTGATGGTACTACACTCATATATTTTTATATTAATTTGTTATATGTTTAACATGCTTTGTAAGTAGTAATCAGTTATGTAGTCATCATAATCATAAACTAACTCACTTGGTAACCTATTATATAATAGTATGTTTGATTTATCAAAAGGTTTAACATTTAATGGCCTAAACCTATTTAATAAAGAGCATAACCTACTAAAGAAATCAGGTGTCATATAATCAACCTCATGTGATACGTATATGCTTAGGCTTATACCCACACAACTTAAACAGTTTTTTGATTCATCATATACTTCATTGGAGTCGTATAGTAAACCTGAATCATAGTAAGGTATACTATCATAATAACTAATCTCTGGGTAAGGATTAACAAAATCACCTGTTGGATCAGATAGTATGCATTTGTACCCATAAAACTTTAATAGGACACTGTAGAAGTTTATAGTACCACGTATCTTATATAAGGGAATGGCAAACTTTAATAGGTCTCTAGCATTAGCCCTTGGTGGTAATGCTTCAATGGCCTTTAACCAAGCTTCTTGATTTTTACTGATATTGCTGTATGTGTCCCATAATCTAGTGTCAATTAGTATGCCATATGCGTATGGTATAGACCCAAATAACTCCCAGATATAGTTTAGGTAAATCTCATCTGTAGCATCAATATCTATTAAATTTACAGTGTTATCAATGTCTGGTGTTACAACATCATTAAAGTAATCACCACATACCTGAAGGAACCTTTCTAGTATACCTTCTTCTTCTTCATTTTTATATGTGTCCCTATCCTTGAAATATATAGGTAACAAGTCTATTAAGCTTTTCAAATTTATCATACTACTTCATTTATAACTAAGGTGATATTGCTTATGTCATTGAATATGGGGATGGTAAAGTCACTTATCTCTTGGTCAATTTTGTTTTGTGGTAAGGTGAATCTCCACATATCACCATTAGTATAAACTCCACTAGTGGGGGGACTTATATTTACCTGCCAGTTATTTCCATCTAGGTTTATAGTAGTTGGTGTGCTGGGTGTTATTGTAACCCCAGTATCCTGGTTATTGCCTCTTAATATATGTAACTTACCGTCTATAGAACTAAACTTAATCACATAGGTGTTAGTGTTTAATACTGTGATTAAATTTATAGAGTTTATATTTATTACCTGGGTAGTAGCACCAACTTTAGTAAAAATGGGTATGATATACAGGTTATCAATCTTAAGGAAGTCCACCATTGGTAGGTTATCAATTAAAGAATATAGGTCTGATAACCTTACAGGTTTAGCAATATCGCTTGTATTATAGCTGTAGCTTGAGAATAGTGAATTTATTACCTGTAGGTTTATATCATTTGCTTTAAACGATTTTTTACCAGTTATGGTTGCAGCTAATACTATATGGGCCTCAATTGTGGGGTATAGTTTAATACTAGTGGTAATCACCTTCCTTTTAAGGATGAACTTATAGGTATCATCTAATAGACCACTAGAAGCAATACCACCTGCATATGGGGTTATATATATATCTATGAACTTACCACATTTATAATTTACGTATGCCTTATCTACTCCTGGTGCTAACCTAGCAATTGATTCATAATCATCTGCTGATATGGCAACACCTAAGGTCTTTATACTTAGGGGTAAGTTTTCTTTTACCATATCAAAGTTTTCATAATTACTACCACCTGTTGAAGCATGTGGGTTTATGCAGGTTATACTTACACCCTCAGGTAATTGAAAGAATAGTGTTTGGGGTATAGCTGTAATAGTACCAGCTGGTTGATTACCTAGGTCTCCATAAGTAGCATAAAAACTACCAACTATAGTACTATTAGTTGGGGGTTTCATACCATATGTACCATTACCAAATTTTATATATGGCAAGTAGTTATCATCTAACTCTACCATATAGTGTTTACTATTTGGTTTACTATATGCAAAAGTATCTACCAACTCCCATGGTATACCACTTAAGCTTATTGACATAGAGCCTTCTGCATAAAATAAGCCATTGCCTAATGTACCCAAGTATATAACAATGTCATCTGATGTATTTATACCAAATGTTACCTCTTCTACTAACTCTTTTTGTATTACGGGAACTAGTATACTATAACTACCAGCCTTCCACATAAGGTTTTTTGTGGATAAATAGGGTTTACCATCTAATGATGTAAATACTATCCCTGATGGTATGTATATATCCTGGCCTAATACTCCACCATCTACAAGGCTTAGCAATATATCTACCTGAGATGGGTTTGCACACCTTATATGGTAGTCTACCATCTTAGCATGTTTCTTTAATGAAGAATACCTTCTTGCAGTTATAAAGAAAGTTTCTGATGCCATGTTATCAATATAATAATGCAGTACTTCTGAAATAGAAGCAAAGATACTAATAAGGATCATGAATATGTTACCCTCACTAAAATCTGTTATTTCTGGAACCTTAAGTTTTAAGTTCTCAATAAGTTTTGCCTTTATCTGGTTATATGACCTTTGTAAAGGGTTAAGCCATGGGTTAGTTGTTGACATATAGGTTTCCTGTTTTAGTGTTATAATTAAAATCTATGTTTAATACATTTTGGGTAACAATTACTTTTGGTAATAGGGTTAGATTTAGAAATTCATCTACCTGGGTAACCATTACATCATTTGCTAGTAATACTACTCTTGGCTCCCATAGTTTTATACTTGTTATAACAAATCGTTTTACTAGGAAAGTTAGTAATTGGGTATTTTGTTCTTCAAGGCATTCTTGTAGTCGGGTACCAAAACTCTCTTCCCTTATCTTTTGCCCTAATTGGTAAAATAGCAATGACCTTAAATTATTCTCTATCAGAGATATATCACCAGATACTGTCCCCCAAGTATGGGTATTGTCACTGGTTAAGGTTAATTCTATAGGGAATAATACCCCAGAACCTATAGCATTTTTTAGTATGTCATTATTCATTGTAGTATTTCTTTATTCTCTATGTCAATCATTTTGGTTAACACTAAAGGGGGTAAAGCAGACCAAGCTGCAAGGGGAACATAAGTAGGTACTAGTATTGGTAGTAATGCTGCAGTTGCTGAGCTTGTAGCTAGGGCGGCTTTTAAAGTATTTAACTCGGTTTCTAGCAGGTTTAATTTTATTAGTAACTTATCTGTTAAAGTAGTACCAACCTGTGCACCCATCATATGTATCTTACTCCCCTTTATTACTATATCATCTGTGGTGTCTAAAGTAAACTCCCCATTATTAGCATGGATATTTGTTACTTCTTTTTTCTCATTTTCAGGGTCTTTTAGAGATATGGTTAATTCCCCAGTTATATCATTTAATACAACCATATGACCATGTGGTGTTACAAAACCTATATTATCTAAACCTTTTAGCTCATTGGGTTTCTCGCCTTTTGCCCAACCATGATAAGACCATAATGGGTATAATGGGTCACCCATTTGGAACTCTACATAAATGATAGCACCTATCTTAGGTGTTAGCCATTTAAAACCAGCTTTAGTTGTACCATCATTTATACAGGGGTATGCCCATACTGAATTATTCATCCCAATTTGTGGTACTATTACTGCTAGTTTACCCAGGTCATCTGGGTCTTTATTTTCAACAACAATAGCACGGTACTTAGAGTAGTACCTGCCTATTGCTTCTAATCCCCTATCTGATATAACTTCTCCGATATTCATTATAGTAGTGTTATTTAAGTTTCTTTTTTACATCTTCCCTAGCATTAGATATATTAGTCCTCTCTTCTTTAGCTGGATATATTTCAATTTTAGTACCTGTAGATGTAGGTGTAACTACTGTACCAATATTAGTATCCTTCTTACCTGGGTTCTTTTCATAATATGTTTTTAATGCTTGTTTAACCTCAGTTGAGGTATCAACAGTATTATTTGCAGCTATTTTATCTTTAGCTACCTTATTTAACTCATTGTATACTGATGGTGTATGAACTCTAGAGTGGGTGGTTGCAACTGTTATAGGTGTACCATTCCTAATAATCTCAGCTTCGCATATGTACCCTGAATTATTGAATGTATGTTTTACTTTTTTAGTATACCACCCACCACTGTATTTATTAGATATATTAGCTACACCTATTACCATACTAGTACATAATTCTGGCCTACCTACTGTTACCATTGTACCTACTACTTGTTTTAAACTAGTAGTTAATATGTCATTCTCTGCATATATATCAGCAATTTGCTGGGGGGTTGCAGCTGCAAATACCCTTGCACCATCCAGCTCTATTTCAATCTCTTTATCAACAATAGCTAATACTTTAGTGTTACGATCATTAGCATTTTTACCAGTTATGTTTTCATCCCCAGTAAATTTTTGTGTACCCTTAGGGCTGAGTTTATCTAATACAACAATATTAGGAGAACTCTTCATTATCTCTAGACCATAGTTATAACTCCCCTTTGGGTGATTGCCACTATTGTTACCTTCCTTTTGGGCATACTCATATGGATTAACCCAAGACTTTATAGTAACTTTTTTCTTTACTATAAACTTACCCATAGAAGTGGATTTAAGAAGAGGCTCTATATTGCCTGTCCTTTTAGCATCAGCAAGGTAATTGGTGAACTTACTCTTAGCCTGGTTAAAATATGAGGTAACATCTTCCTGGGTTATATCATAATTTTTAGAATATTCATCTTTTACTTCTTTCTCATACTTATACCTTTTATAGTAACCCTTCTGAATCTCAAGCTCTGATAGTTGTTTTGGCCTACTACTTATACTCCTACCCTTAATAATTGATTTTTGTATGTCATCCATGGATAGTTTACCACCTGCTACCATGGGATCAACATCAGAATGCCAGGATTGTTGTAATTGCCTACTATTCCTATCTTCCTCAGACATCGGTTGGTATAATCTCCATGGTACTTGGATACCTTGTTTAACTGTTGTTTCTATTGTTTTGGTTTCTGGATCAATCTTTGAACTAGCAGTTACATCTAATGGGGCAACCTTCTTTTGTGTTTTAAAGGATACCCTTATTAGTTCGCCATTACCACCAGCATATGTATAATGTAACTTAGTTGTTTGGTTGAAATGGTGATTATGTATAACTATACCACCATCCCGGCTATCCATCATATATGGTGCATTAGGTAACTGATTAGCCATTTTCTTTAACTGGTTCCATAGGTTTTTACCAGTACCAGTCATAATCCTCATGGATGATATTTTCTGATTCTCCATTGAAAAGGTATCACCTTCACCATACTTTGATGACTCACCTGATAGGGTCATATTAGTATTCATTATTACAGTGCCTATATCATCCTGACTAGTCTTACCAGTAACAGAATCTGGTGTAGCAGACTGTGGTGATAAGAATACTTTATTTATCTTGTTGGGCATTGGGCTGTTTCTTTATTACTGGTTTTATATACAGTTGGGTATTTGTAGTGTGGTCTATTATTTCAACAAAGAATTTACCTTGTATATTATTCTTTACCCACATTATGAATGCCTTTTCCTCCATGTCAGCTGGAGTAGTTTTAGTAGTTGCAAAGCTATCAGTACAGATTAAAACTAGCCTGGTACCATTAGTTCCAAACTCTACATTAGTATCTCGTATTATTACAGTCCTTACTGGACCACAATGACTAGTACCATCAGCATATATGTAACCCCATTGCATATTTATAGTTGATTGGATATTTAGGTCTGGGTGATCTACTAAGTTGGGGTTATCAGTTTCAAGTGCTATTTCTGCACTATCTTCTTTTTCTTCATTATACTCATACCACCAATCATAAACATTCATACCTATTGGTATCTTATTCTTAGGGTCTATAATAGGCTTACCTCTCGAATTAAATATAGCTATATAGGGTGTGCCAGTCCCATCCTTAAGTATAGGTTTATTGTCTTCCATCTGGTATAATTAATTGGAGTTCTGGTACTAGTTCTACAATGGGGTTATATATAGCATTTGCATCAGCTATATCACCCCACCTACCAGAGTCACCATAATACTGATATGATATGCTTTGTATGTTTTCACCATCTTTAACAGTATGGATTACATCAAATTCACTTGGTGTATAATCAAATGGTACCCTTTGTAAAATGATATCACCATTTTCATATTCTAAACCGTAGGCATTACTATATGGGCTTGTTGTATCTTGCATAGGTTATAATATTACTCCTCTAGTAGTTTTTAATTTAGAATTTGGAATTATATCTTCATGCTTCCTGTTATCACTTGTAACCCTGTTGAATGTAAGGGTCTGAGTAGCTGAATTTGGGAATAATTTTAAATCTATAATTTCATTTGTTGATTTCCTTTCACCCTTCCTATAAGAGTTTTGAAAGTTAGATGGCTTATATGGGGCAGACTTAAGTATGAATGAGTCACCTTCAAACATACCAGAATTTCCCCAGGATATCCATAAAGTGGGTGGTGATGAAGTGTAACCATCTGATTTAGTCCATGACTCTAGTAACCTACATTTATTTATTACATCTTCCCGGTTATCATCCATGGAATACCAGGATATCTCAAGGGATAGAGTATCCTCAGAACCAGTGAACATATAGAAGGGATTATTCCTACCCATGCTTTTTACAACTGCCCAGGTTGACTCTGGTGTTACTTCTATATTTGAAAAAGCTTGTAGGATAAGTTTAGTTATGGGTTTAGTATGTGGGTTGATTATAATTACATGATTAGTTATAGACCTTTTAGTTTCAGGTGCTCTAGAGTAATTTAGTTTATCAGGAGTATTTATTACCTTTGATAATTGGTTATCCCTTTTAAGTCTATTCTCCCTTGTAGTTATAACCTTTTCAATTATTTTAGTATCATGGTGTTTTTCCATGGGAGATGTGGCCCTATTCATTATAATCCTAGCCCTCCAAAGTTTGTTAAGGGGACTAGTTAATAAGGGTGATACATTACCATCCTGTGTAATACTATTGTATACATTCTGTAATTGTGGTAGAGGTACTGGTAATAACTCCCTACCACCCCTGTTCTTTAGTAACAGGTCCCTCCATTTATTAGATTTTTCCATAATTAATATGACCCTATGTTTATAACCTGTTCACTATTACTTTTTTGTATTTCTTTCCTTGTAGTTTCTTTACCATCTACATTTATTATCAATGTTGCAGCAGGGCCACCTGAACCCAGTGCTAGTGCAAGGTTATCCAATGACCTAGCCAACATAATGTTCTGTTCTTCCTGGTTAAGTGTTGTAGATCTCCTTAGTTTCTCCATCTCTATTGCATTGTTAGTAGAAACTGCTGAAGTGTTATCATTGTGAGAATTGGTATTATCTGAGAATGCACTTATCAGCCTTGGTAGTAAAAACATTATCCCAAATAGGGCAATGCCCAATGGGCCACCAAGTAGATTACCAGCAAACCTACCTACTCCTTTAACAGCACCCCAAGCACCAGCACCCCTTATACCTAGACTTGCAGGACTTGCACCAATTATGCCTAACTGTTGTGGTGTCTTACCACCCATTACACTAGAAGCTGTAGCAGCAGATATCCTTGTTACACCAGTTGCACCTCTACCCGTTTGTTGATAATACCTGCCATTCCTAAACATTACTCCCCCAGCATATTGTCCTGGGTTACCATGTATAAATGTGGCACCAGCAGTACCTGCAAAAGCCCTTGCTGCACCTCCAGCCATCCCGGCATTTTGTGCAGCTAATATACCAGCTTGTACTGCAGCATATTGAGAAGCAGACATAGTTGCTGTTTTCCAACCAACTGACATTACAGATATCATATTTGCAAATGATACAGTAGAGTCATTGAACATCAGCCTACCTGCAGCAGTTATAGCTATTATACCAAGTCTAACAGTTACTAAAAGTGTACCAAATACAACAAAAGCAGATATGGCTGGCCCTAAGAATGGTATGTCCAATACAGCAGATACTGCATCAAATATACTACCTATCATTACAAATATTGGGGTTAAAGTGGGGGCAACTTTTTCAGTGAAGGTAGATACCAAGTTCTCAAGTGATGAGTTCATAATATCTATACCCCCCGCAATGTTAGCCATCCTCATCTCCATGATTTTTGCTGAAGCACCCTGAGAGTTGTTTTGTAGCTCGCTTAATAGTGTACCATAACGATCAATACTAGCAATCATATTGGTAGCACCACGTTCTCCACGTACATTGAATATACTTACCAAAGCATTGAACCTATCAATGTTGTTCATGCTCTTGGTTTTAGAGTTTACCTTGACCATTGCAGCACCTATATCAATCAGGTTGCCTTTAGCATCAATAAAATCCTGTCTACCTAAACCCAATGAGTGTAATGCTTTGTTGCCTTTGAATTTTGGGTCACCCAAAGACCTTGCTAAATACCTGTATGCATTAGACATAGAAGTACCAGCCATAGAACCTCGTATACCAGCATCTGCAAGTACTCCAACAAATGCTGCAGTTTGCTCTAGAGAGCCACCTAAACTACTTACAGTACTACCCGCATATATCATACTCTCATTTAATTCTGAGAGTGATACCTTAGACCGGGTAGTTACTTTAGTAAGAATATCCGCAACTCTGTTTGAATTTAGCTCTGAGGACTCCATCCGGAATACCTTCATAACATTAGTAAGGATATCTGCAGCTCCACCTTTCTCTCCAACTGATACACCTGTTGCACCAGCTAAGTTAGCAGCACCTCTGATATTAGCAGTTATTTCCTTTGTATCTAGACCAGCTTGTGCCATGAACTTCATAGCAGATGCAATATCTCTGGAATCAAACATGGTATCTCTACCTAATGACCTGGCTTGCTTAGTTAACTCCTGCATTGTTACGCCATTCTTTTTTGCAATAGCATCAACAAAAGTCATCATATCTATAAATGCAGCACCCTGTTTTACTGCACCATAGAGAGCCATACTCATACCTGCTCCAATTGCAGCACCAGTACCTGCTAGGCTCTGTGCTGCACTTAAATTAGCATTAGTTACATTCTTTGCTTCTTGGTGTAACCTCCTTATTTGGGCTGAGGCTTCCCTTGCTTGGTTTGTGAATCTGTCCTGGAGTACCAGAGCAATACCAATCTGTAATTGACCAGCATTAGGTGAGCCTGATGTAAACATATTATTTGTTTTTAGGTAGGTATGTTAGGAATATTCTTATTTATCTCTTTAAAGTACCCTTCAGCATCCTCAGTGAATCTTTTTTTTAATCTTAGGGGGAGTTTACTAAATGTAACAAAGTCTATGTATATCTTAGACCTTGTTACATAAGCGAAGTCACTAATTAAATCTCCCCCGGATAGAAAAAACCTGGTATAGCAACTACATTGATTATAGTTTTCTGATCACTTTTATGGGGATTCTCAATATCTGTTTGTCCCGCAAATATAGGGTCATACTCATTTACTTTTGCCCTGATTTCCATCATATCCTTTACTGAGAATAACCTGAAGTTTTCTACTACTTCAAATTTACCCTGTACACTCAATTTAAGGTTACGAGCCTTTAATTCAGAGTTCTTTGTTTTAATTGGTAAGGATACCATATAGGTTTCACCAGTACCTGATAGTAAGTCAAATGATACAACCTTGCCAGATGTAAGGTTTATTTCTATGCCCTTTTCTTTTTCAGGTGCTGGGTAGAATGGTACAGCATTAGGTTTACTGTTTAATACTTCTTCAGTTGGTACAGAACTGTAATCGAATAGGAAGTCATTTAAATCTACTTCATATTGAGCTATACCACCATTCTCTTTCCCCCAATCAAATTCAAAATCAACATCTTTGCCAATTGAAAATACCCTAGAGTTGAATAGTATTACATACCTGTCTAAAGCGGGGAGTTCTTGTATTTCATCAGAAGTAAGTCTTCCACTATTACGTGTGTTAGTTACAATTAAACCCGATGCAAAGTCTGATAGATTCTGTAAAGTTTTTGCCCTTACTGGGTTTGATAGGATATCATCATCCTCACCATTTTGTTCCCTGATAGTGTAACTGTGCCCCGAAGGAGCAATAAATTCAAATGTTCTTGTTTGTGGTTGTGTTGTTTCCATTGTGTTGTTTGTTGTTGTTTATGTTTATAAAACTATAAAAGGTATGACCCTTTTGGAGCCATACCTTTTAATGCTGGATATATTAAAGTTTATCTAAGTCACCTACTGAAAATTCAATAGTTTCAATTGTATTGTCTGAACTTTTTCTTTCGCATTCATGGCCATTTAGTTTTAATGGCCAGACTTCTTCAAGGATCCAGGTATTTAAAACTGATACCCCATCTTCTGCAAGTTCATCTACCTTTACAGTTTCCCAATATTGTTCTGGGGTTAAGCCACCACCAAGTTTTGTGTCCTGGATACTTTGCATCCAATCCCATAACCAAGTATCAGAACCAGAAGTTGTCTCCAGTTTCTCAGCAGTCATGTTACCAATTTTTGCACGGCCAGCAGTCTTTACATCTCGGTTTACATCCGCATGTTCAGTTTGCTCCAGCGATTTTTCAGGAAGGTTTACCTTTTGAAATAGGTAAGTGTTTATTGGGTGATTGATAAATGTTATCGCCCATAGGAATTTCTTCCTAGGATTTTTTATTTTAGCCATGTGTTATTAATTTAATTAGGTTTTTGAAATAGTTACAGAACCAGCAACAGCATCTATAGTAACACTTAGTACAATTTCTTGCATAGCAACTATATCTATGTAGGATAGTTTAGCTAGGTATTTACCTACCCTTACATCAGCCTCTTTGTTAACTTCCATGTCTTTAAAAGAGGTTGCAAATTGATCTCCATACCAAGTATAGCTAACCATTGCTGAACCAACCAGTTTATCAAGGAGTGGTTTAACAATGTAGTATAAACTATTCCAAGTGGAGAAAGTATTAGGCTCTTCAATATAAGACTCTAGGATTGGTCGCAACAGTTTCTTTAGGTATAAGTTTAACCTTACTATACCCAAGAATTTTTCAGAATTGTCCAATACTTGAGAAGTAAAGTTATGGAATAACATAGTTTGTTTTCCCATACTCCTGGTATCCTTAACTACAGACATATTAATATAAGCATTAGCTATCTCATTTAATTTATTGTAGTTTGAAGGTGAACCATAGTTTGGTGAAACTGGACCAACAGATTCAGTTACTAAACCCCGGTTTACTCCTGAGAAATGGTACCAAGGGCCAAAAGCAGTTGCACAGGCATCACCTAAGCCTAGTATGGTTCCAATATTATCGCAGTTTTTTAAAACCCCAGTTGAGTTGTAATACTTGTAACCCCCACCAAAGTAAGCTACATATTTTGAATGCCCAATTGTTGTAATCATATCAATTACCCAAGCGATGAGTTCACTGTATACCATTGGGGTACCAGGAGTTTTATATTTTGGTATGTCAATATAATACACTAATTCTTCTACTTCATTTACAAAGTTGGCCATTGCAATATGTACTTCTTTTGCATCAGCTTCAATAAGGTGCTGGCTCAAGTGTGAACAAGTTATCTGATATGCATCTACATAATCCCTTAAGTATTCAATAGAGGCTATCCAATCTTCAGGTGTGGATGCAATACCAGTATTACCACCGTCGAATAAGTAGATCAAGCCTTCAGTAAATACAGAGCCAGTGTTGTCCTCATTACCATATCCAATTGTATCAGCAGTACCATATTTAAACCTATCTCTATTATGGTCAATATAGTTAAGTAAACCCGTTACAGTTGTAAGTGGTGTAACAGTATCTACAGTACCTACAGTTGTAGTGGATTTAGTTAATGCACCAATTACAAATTCTAAGTTTGTACTTGATTGATTGTTCAATAAGCTACTAAAGCGGGATGTATCAACATCAGTTATTACATATTTACCTGCTACATCAACAGTTTTTAGTAACATTACAGGTATAGACTCTACTAGGTTAGTTGGATTTACATCTGTGTACCGGTATACATTACTGTAAAGTTCTACAACTAAAAGGCCATTGGTATTAAGTTTTACCTTAATAAGTTTGTTGGGGTAGTCAGTGTACTCTTTAGTACGCATTGCAACTTCAAGTGTAAATACTGTCTTATTTATTGGTTCAATTAACCTAGAATCACCCATTGTGATAACTATTTTGAAGCTGTCTCCAATATCATCAGTAACCACTGTTAATGAATCAGTATATACTACACCATCTGCCTCATCATAGACTGCAGATAAAGCAACTGCTTTTTCTATACCTCCCCCAGGTACACGGCAAATACGTAATGTGGAACCACCCGATAGGGCTTTTTCAATATTAGATATTGTCCCATCAGGTACTATCTCACTACCATATACATCTCTGAACTGAGATATATTTCTTATTAGTTTACTAGGGTCATTGAATGAGCCCTTGGTAGTCCTTGCCAATACATGAGATACACCTAAGGATGGTGCACTGGTTTGGACATTTTGGTTTTCAAAGCCAATCTTTACATTAGGTGAATTGGGCATACGTTTTTTAATTTATTAAGTTGATAATTATTAGTTTATTTTAAGTAACTCAATTTCACTTAGTAGCAATGATATGTCTTTTATAGGAGATATAATTTCACCAGTTGGTATGAATAACTCATTTAAAATTGTATCCTTAACCATGAATTGGTATACTTTTTCCATTATACCCTTATCAGTATCAGGCAGTGAAAAGAAGTTTGATAGTTGTATGTATATATTCCCATCAAAAGGTTTTAAATCATATATATAGGGTTTTATATAACCCCTCTGAGGAATTGATGAGTTTAATATGTTATGTAATAACCTCATATCGGATATATTGTTAGCAGTTAAGTGGATATTTACCAACTGATCAACAGATTCAGTATAGTTTGACTCACTTACTAAAAATGAACCATCTTCGCTTTTATCAACTTGTTGTTTGGGGAAGCCCATATCACCAGGAAAGAAACCCTGAGGTTCTAGTGTTATCCTTGGGCACTCTTTTATTCCCCTTGATTGGTTGTTACCTGCACCATATATACCAACAAATGATTTTCCCGAGTCTAGTAGTGCTTTTTTATCACTTTCAAAAGTGATAGCTGATTGTGGTGTTGCAGGCAAATAATTAGCTGGGTCTAGAGAGTAACCTTGATTAATAGCAATTGATAGTAGTGCAGAATATATGGATCTCTCTATGATCTCTTGGGTATTTACCATGGCTATTGAATTGTGAGTTGTTTAGGGCTTATACCCGTATTTTTAAATATACAGTTCTTTATATTTTGTATAACTACCTTCTTTATTCTTTTAGTACCACCATAGGCTTCTAATGAAGGTGCCCAAAGGGGCCTTGGTGGTATACCCCCCCCACCCTTATTAGTACTACCATGTTCAAGTAGGATAGCAAGTTGATTTATAGTTAAACCCCCAGGAGCACGTATATTAAGGGGGATACCAATTAGTACCCTGCCCTTATATACATGTACACCTATTGACCTCTCATAAAAACCAGTCATTTTATATACAGTATGGTTACCATGTGACTTTATTGTTGTGGGTGATAATGGTGGCCAATGAGCACCAGGTGGTGGTAAGCCAGTATTTAAAGCTTGTTTTACTATCCTTATGATATCTTTAGAACAATCTCTTGTTGCTAACTCATAACCTTCTGCAATTGATTTTACAACTAACTGGGGCATCATTACAGCTTTTGCCCAATCTCCTTCGAGTTTAATCTCAATGGTAGGAGTGGGAATGTTTATGTTTACCTTATTAGATGCCATCCTATATAGTTTATATAATTAGTATTGTGTATGGTTACTCTATAGTAGCTGGTGGGTCAGTAGACTTTATATTCTGTTTCTTTGCCAGAACAGCACCAAGTAGAGCAAGTCCTGCAAGTCCTTTTAATATTGTCTCAGGTACTAATGTTTGCCATGCTGCTGGTAAAGTATCAAAAGCATAGGATATTGTAACTGCCATACCAGCCAGACCAATTAGGATGCCCATTATCCACTTGTAGATTTTAGGTGTAGCAGACTTTAAGTCAGCTACAAGTTTAAGCCAAAGTTTTTTTAGTTTCTTCATTTTATATTATGTTTAAGGATTATATACAATTTCCCAGTTCCTAGATATAAGAAGGTTATAATCATCAATTGATTGTTGTGGCCACATAGGGTAAGGTGAGTTAGTACCATCAGCTAGGTATATATAACCCCCTTCATTACTAGTTTTTACAATAGTACTAAATAGTAGCTGTATACCACTTGGACTCAGGCTATTACCACCACAACCAAAAAGATTGAAATCATTTGATACTTTATCCATACTCAATGAGGTTATGGTGTTATTGTTACAATTAACAGTTTGTAATAGGTTTAGTCCATTAAGGTTTAAAGTGCTAATTGTATTATTGCTGCACTCTATCATTAATAGGTTAGTTAGTCCTGATACATTTAAAGAATTTAATGTTTTACTAGCAAGCTTTAAATAATAACACTTTTTGGGATCTAGGATACTTGGTAGATTTTTTATTACACCCAAGTAAACTAAGTTCTGGAGTTCTGTATTTGAACCAAACATAGCACCATTATTATTAGACCACCACTCAGTATATGGGTCCTTACTATCATCAAAGAGAGTAGCTAATTGGGTTGATTGGGGGTTTTCATCTCTAATTGCCCTTAGTATATCAACATCTAATATAATTGGATTGTCAGGTACTACATTTTTTGGTATTTGCGGGTAAGGCTTAGAGTTTCCAAACCTTATTGTTACTTTTGGTGAGTTCATAGCCTTTTATTAATAAGGTTAGTTGTAGAATTTAAGAACACCCGTAGTAAAGTATAATGCTTCTGTTTTCCTCCGGTACACTAGACCAGGTTGTGGCTTTGGATTACCTTGCCCAGTAATGTAATGTGCCATCCACCAATTAGCTAATTCTGGTGACCTAGAGTTAATAAGGTTGTATAGTGTACTACTACCCCCAGTATTATATATATGAGATGCAAGGGTCTCTTTCTGTAACTGGGTTAATAGTATGGTTATCTTCCTTGCAATGATAGCCCATATTGGGTTAAGGTCTGATACCAATGCAGCATCTGCCTGTTCAATAGTTTTGATGGTTGCCAGTTTATTGGCTATAGCTTCATTAGCTGAACCTTTGAGAAACTTGCCTTTGTATAACATTGCCCTTCCCCAACCTTCAGTCCAGATTCCTACTGGATCCATTTTAGGTTGTAGCCCAATTTGGTGAAGGTCCCCATCATGTAAACCCTCATAGTGTTTTAAAATGTCATTTGCCATATAAACTTAATTTTAATTGTTTTAGTTCACTACGTATTGGGCAATCTGCCTCACCTGTAGTGCAGCGTATACCATAGCCTATTGCTCTTTCAAGGATTAATTTTGACTTCTCAGTTTCAAGGAGTAACATCTCCCTCTTTCTTTCCCTATCTTCTATATCGCTTATCCTTTTCTCAAGAGCTTCCCTTGCTTTATGCCCATTTTCAATCTCTAACCTATAGGATTCTTTTTCTTTAGCTGATATCTCTTTATCTTTCTGAAGTTCGGCCAATAGGTCATACAGAGGTTTAGTTTCACTAGTTTGAATCCTTTGGGTATTGATAATAATTTCCTGTTCTTTTAGTTTATGGTTCTTACGTAGGTAAATAAGGGCAATGATTAAACCACCAGAACCCCCAAGTACACCACATATAATACCAAATACTGTTAGAAAGAAAGTTAGATCAATTCTTAGTAGTTCCATGTCTTTGTTGTTCTAGTTCAATTTCGACTTCTAGGTATAATAGTGTAGCAGATCTTAACTTGTCATATTGGTCATCTGTTAGTTCATTATAGTAACCAGTTTCAATTTTTTCTGCTAATCTCTTTAGCCCTTTTACAATCATACTTTTAAAAGGTTCCCTCATTACTGTTTATTTTTGCTTTTAGTTTAGCCTCTGTCGTGGTGTGTCTGCACCTTAAATATTTGCACGGCGTGAGAGCCGTGTGAATGGCGATGGAGGTTTTTTTAATTACCCGCCTCCTGAGTTAAATAAAAATACTTCTTATAAATCCTCAATAATATTTATAAAATCTTTCCAAATATTTGCCGCTCTATATGCCGCCAATCTCCCTACAGGAACGTGCAGAGTTTGTCCAGTTGGATGTGAACCAACAAAATCAGGATTCCACGTAAACGACGGAGGATTTATAGCATAACAATCAACTTCGGATAAAACAGGTAATTGTGAAAAACAATCATTTCCCATACTTATAATAGTGCTTGGGATTATTATTTTCGTCATGTACCATGCATTATAAAATGATTGATAGCCAATAACCGTCATTGTTGGTGGGATAGTCAATACACCTGTCAATGATTGAGCATAATAAAATGAGGATGGTGGTATTGATGTAATGGAATTTAATGATTCGCAATGTATATATTTTACCGTCGTACCATTACCAATAACAGATGTTACTTTATTACCTAAATACGCCCAAATCACACCCATAGGCAAACTAGCTTGTATAGTTGCACTTGAATCTATAACAATTATAACCCTTCTATCACTTCCTATAGTCCACGTAACTGTCCCACTTCCTATTGCTGTATATAGGGTACTACCATTTTCTGAATATGCATATGAACGTCCAGAAACAGCTGGTAATACAGTTGTTGGGTAGCCAGAAGAAATACTAAATACATACTTCTTATTCACATCTGAGTAGGCAAAATAGGACTTAGCAATATTCAATTCTTGTGTGTCTGGGTTGAATCCAACTGGCGCTACAAAAGATTGCATTGGCAAGGGAACTACAAATCTATATGGGTCTATCAAATGCATACTTCTTTCAATATATTGTTTGCCTGAATGAATAAACATAGCTTATGAGTTGAAAGGAAATCCTTGTGGAGTAATATTATCATACTCCCATCCTGAATCAATATCCGGGATTCCACCAGCTGTTACAACTGAAATTAGAGATTGGGCATTTGCAGCATTCTGATTTGCTTTATTTGCCACTTCAATAAGTCTATCTGCCACTGTTTGCAAATCCGTAGTTAGAGGTAAATTTTGAGCCTGTGCCATATAAACAGCAGGTGACATCATTGCCATTTTGTTCTTATCCGCTTCACCCTGAACTGATAAATTGGCCTTGCTTTCCATTTGTCGGATAGCTGCAATTAATTCATCATTCGAACGTCTTACAACTCCATATTCAGTTAAATAGATGCTATAATTAGGATACTCAACATCTTTTATTTGAGTAGGTCGTTGAGCAATATTTTCTTTATAGATACGATAATCAACACCTACATGGACACCGTCCGGTTTAAGAAGCCATTCATAATTTTCAGCTCCTGGTGCACCTGTGAAATCTATAGGGTTGCCATCCGTATTCGGACATGCTGCGTTTGGGTTTCTTACTTCGTAATCAATGCCTTCTATTGCTGTTTCGTAATTACGTGTTGCAAGCAACCAGAAGATCAAAATACCTTTACTTAAATCAGTCATATTATTTTATTTTTAAATGTTACATTAAATAGATTGTCAATCCCTGTCCTGCTGTGATTGAGCCAATTCCAGTTACAAAAACCTCTACATTATCACCAATAGCAAAACTTATAGGATTAGAAGTCAATACAGCGGGTGTAGTGGCTGTTCTCGTTGTATTGGCACCTCCATTAAAAGTCAAATTGGTTGAGAAAATAGATACTCCATTTTTCTTTACAATGACAGTGAACGTTCCACCAACAGCTGGCACAATTAATTCCCCAATTATGTTTGTGAAACTTTGTGCTGTTTGAAAAACATATCTGTTCTTTCTTACTGTTGTAGAAGCTGTAATATCTGTTGTTTCATCTGAACAAACAAGTGGTATTGTGTTCAGTATCTTTAATTGATCTGAAGTTAATGCTGTTAATGAATTAAGTTTAGTAAGCAGCGCATTTGTAAGCGCATTTGTATCTGGATTACTTTCATATGCTAACTTTATTTGAGCCGATGACATTACAGCATTTAATAAGTCTGGGTCAGATATCTTCACAAAACTTGCAGCCATACCTGTTGTGATGGCCTGGTAAACAGCCCATTTACCATCTCCGTCGTCAGCCACAAATAATGAATATGGTAAACGAGGTATATTAAAGGCGTCTCTTGCAGCTATATTCGGAACAACCTGTTGTTCAGTAGCTCCTAAAATAAGGTTATATAGTTTTTGAAGTGTATCTCCTGTTGTTCCAACACCATCTTTTAATTCTGAAATTAGTCCGGCTGCAACACCAATATTTTCTTTTGCACTTAATGCTAAGTTTGGTATTTGAGTGAAGTATTTAACATAAAGATCATTGGTTGCACCATCCCTCATTGAATCATTATTTATGGTAAGTACCTTACCATTTAATAATTGTGGAGATGCATAATCCCATTGCATCCTTTGGTAAGTATATAATCCAATAATACCTGCTATACTTATTGGAAGTTTTGACAATTCAAATGTACTTTTAGGCATATCACCAAAATCATTTGATATAAATGTAGCCTTCTCATAGACAAGCATTGTATCTGGTCTTATTGATGAATCTAAAGCCTCTTTAGTAGCATAAGTTGCAGGTATATTGTTACCATCTTCATCAGCCCCAGCACTATTTGAATATCCTGCATAGGATGAATAGCCAGCTCTCTTTGATAATTCAACATCAGCTTTAGTAGTTGATTCAACACCTCCCACATTTTCATATACATTTTGACCTGAATAGTCTGCTTTGTCCACTAGTCTTAAAAAAGATATAGTAGATGTATCAAAACCATCAAACTGATTTTGGTATGAACCAAATCCCATTACCCTTATAATATTTAAGTTTATGCCTAAAGATATTGGTTGTAATAAAGCATAGGAAATAGTTTTTATTGTAATCTGGTATACACCTATTTCATTTAAATTGTTTTGTTTTGAGAGTAATACCTTGTCATCTTTTAAGAAGCCTAATATAGTTGGTGATGTTGTTAACAGTTTACCCCCAGAAAATTCTATAAGTGTAATGTCTTCATTAACTTTATACTGTACACTTATATCAGAATAGTTTGGTATTACTGGTATGTTCACTACTGTAGAATCTATTGCCCATACACCAAGTGTATATATGGCAAATACAGTATTACCTGCTGGTATCAGTACTCCGTTAAAAGTAATAGGCAGTGATATGGTTGGGATTATAAAGGTTATAGACCTAGAAACACTCCCAAGTGATGGAAATACAACACTACAACCAGTTACATCAGCACTTATTTTAAAATTCTCTGCTGTACTTACATTTACAGTATATGTTTGATGACCAAGGATTAGTTTGATTTCTTCTGCTTCAGGTACTGGTATTGAAAGTTGGCTTGTACCATATAACCTAAATTCTGGTATTATAGCACCTGGACCTATAGATACATCTATTGACCTGGTATATACTTTATCAATGGTATCCACTCTCTGTTTTAAGAATGGTGCACTAAACATTGCAGAGTATGTACCACCCAATGCCCCTATGTTTTGATAAAAACCTGAGTTTGGGAAATTATCAAAAAAGGCTAGTGAGTTAGCTGTGATTGTTGGTATATTACCACCTTGGCCAATTAGTTCACCCACTCTAGCATCTAGCATAAAACCAGGCTCTGTTGTGGTAATGTTATTCTTTATGTATTTAGATAGTTTTGCCATGGTTTAATCAGCTATTGGTTGTCTACTGTTATCAATCTCTTCCCTCTTTAATACCACCATGAAAAGCAATGAAGTATCTTTTGCTTGGGCTGTTTCTGTATCACCTGAGGTTTTATAGGTTATACCATCTATTATGAACCTGTCTAAGGTTTTATCAAAAGCCCAATAACCATTAGAGTTTAAATAACCCAGTTCTAGTAGTTTTTTAGCAGATACCCATATAGAACAGTTTTGGTTGTCTAATTCTCCACTTAGTGTTGCCCTATTTATTGGCCAGGTACGGAAAAAGTTATCCCCTACCAATACTTCTAACTGGATATCAGGATAAAAGGTGTTTGGGCTGTCTTCACCAAATTGGGAAGGTGTGGTGATTGCCTTTTTCCAAATTATTACCTTTTTACCCACATCACTATCTAAGAAGTCTACTACAATTTTTTTATACCTACCCCACATTGAATCTGGGATCCTAGATTTTATGTCCATGACTTATTTTCTAATGGGGAATGTTGGATTGGGTCCACCCAATAATCCTGGTTCTCTTCGATTTGCCACCTCTGGTACAATAACCCCAGTAGGAAGCATTGAGCAAATTGGGATGTATATGGAAAGCCTTGCTGATAACATGCAGAGGTTATTTTTAATTACGTCTACTATGCCATCCTTTTTTATTGCAGCTACAAGAGTTTTATATGCTGTATCAATTAAGCTGAAGAACTCTACATCTGTAGGACCTGTAGTAATCTTTTTTACTTCACCATTGTTGCCTCCATCTGAGGATCCTGATGAGCCATATTGGGATAGTGAGCCCATTAGATTTAGCATTTCTGCATTTATCCAATCATATACAGCCAATTCCATTATTAGCTGGTTTTCTAGTGCTTCATAGTATAATTCATTATTATATTCTTCTTGTGGAATATCATGGTCTACTAGAGGCTGTATATATAGTTGCCATTTCTCAATATAAATTCTTTTAGTGAACTCATAATCAGTTGGTGTAATGAATCCTGCTGGGAGGATAAAGTCTATAAGGTTATAGACTGAATCAGATAATGTGGTTATTGCTTTATCACTTACCCCAATTACCACTTTATAACTTTGGGGTAGTGTTTCCCCATTTGGGGTTATTGTTAGTATTACTAGATAAAAACCAGGCAACGAATAAGTATGGGACGGGTTTTTATCATCTTCGGCTACATTAGAATCACCAAAGTCCCAGTGGTATGTACTACCGACCGGGACTTCTCTGGATATATCTCTAAATGTAACCATCAAGCTATTTTTGGTAAATGAATAACCTACCTTCATGCCTATGTTTTTTGAGGATTAGTTTTTTGACTGTTCAATAATTTTAGCGAATAATGCATCTACCAAAGTTTGTTTGGTATCTGATTCTTCAGGTTCAATTTCGAATTTTTCACAAAGGTATGAAACTTCATCATTGTTGAATGCACTTGCAGCTTTCTTTGAATCCTTACCAGAAGTTGCTAAAGCTGTAATTTTTTTGATAAGTTTTTCACCATCAAGTTCATCTAGTTCAACATCAATAGATGTAGCAATTTCCAAGTGACCAGAAGCCATTGCACTACGTATCCTTTTAGTACGTAATTTACTTTCTTCAATTTCAACTACTTCACCCTTTGCGATAGATGTATTTGTGTAAGGGTCATGGAAATAACTTGACTGAGCACCAAGCGTTATTTTTTTAGTTTTTGCCATAATAATATATTTTTGTTGTGTTGTTGTTTTAAGTATAAAAGAGGCTACCATATATTAGCAGCCTCTTTTTCAAGTTTGTAAAAAACAGGTTATTGTCCCAATGCTACACTTAAGTAAGGGTCGATATTCATGAATGCTGGGAAACCATAAGCTGAGAACAGTTTGCTTTGATCAATTAAGATGGAAGCATCCTGGAACATCTTAGAGAAGCCAGTAGTCAAACTTGCATAGACTGCTTCAGTTTGATTTGATACAATTCTTTCGCTTTCAAGTGTAAGGTTCTTTGCTGTAAGTTTAATCATTGCAGCACGTTTATCAACTAATAACGTTGTGTTATCAGGAGCACCTGGGTGAATGAAATAGTCAGAAGAACTTGGTACCGGTGATTTGATGTTTAATGTTGCAACAGTTGTTCCCAACATACGTTGTTTAAATTCTGGCAAATCCAGGATATCAATGGCAATTTCTTCACCACCAATCATGGTACTAAATACTCGGCCCATTCTTGCAGAACGGATCCATACCCTGAGTAAATCACGATAAGCAATTGCACCAACAGTTTTTACACCAATTACTGAGACGGCTTCTGAACCATCTGGTTTATTACCATTAATCAAAGTATCCATTGCCAGAGTATCCATTGCATAACCCAATTGAATACCAAAGTCACGAAGGAAGATTGACATTACATCAAGTGATACATAACTTCTTACCTCATCTGTAATTTTTACACCTTTACCGATTTTGAACAGGTTAACTGTTTTCTGTCCATAACTGATAGTACCCAGTGGGATGGTTTCAGCTTCCCCCAATTTTGATGGAGCAGCATCGCTCATATTGATCCATGGCATGATTGCGGATAGCCCAGTAATTGGCTGATCACTTGCAATTAAGTTTGGATAGAAAGGTGCCTGGCGCATACCCAATGTAATAGCAGTACGGATAATTTCAGGAACTACCCAACGGATGTTTGGATCTGGCATTGTGAAAATGTTTTCCATGGTATCAACCTTTGTGTTAATACCTACCCGGCTTAATACATCATCCTGTGATATACCCCATTTTTCCTGAACCAATTCATCAAATGAAAGTTCTACTGGTTTTACTTTATCACTACCCCCCCTAACTGCATCCAATGATTGGACCATCTGTGGGAATTCTTTTACGAAGTCATTTGCCTTCAATTGAGACAGATCAATTTTTTTATTATCTTCCATTTTCTTATGTTGTTACAGGATTAGTAATTGTACAAGTTCACCCAATTCTGCAGGGTTAAGGGCAATGGCAATAACTGGGTCATTTACTTCAGCTTGCGCATATTGGGAGAAACGTAAGGTAGCATCAAGTGTACCATTTGGTTTAACAGGTCCGGCATTAATGGCTTCAGAAGCAAAACCATAAGTGATGGCATAGCCTCTTACGAATACTGTAACATCAACAGGCCCATGTTGTAAACTTGCACCATAAGCAGCATGTGCAGAACCATTGATTGCTATACCAATGATATGGTTCAAATTATCTGCAGCTTCAAAACCCCGGATATTACCATTTGGTAGTATAACTACCTGTTGGCCTTCAACAATTACTTTGCCCGCTTCTACAGGGAAAGCATTGGCCAATTTATGTGACTCATTTTTGTGAATCACATTTTTTGGGGTGATATCCCCCAATAACGTCATTTGATTGTTCATACTTTTTTGTTCTTTTTAATAAGAGTGTTTATAAGGGATATCTATCTCTCTGAGTTTGATTCCACTAATTCTGTTTTTCTGACCGGAATTTCCTTTCACGTAATGCAGCAATAGAAGTTTGGGTATCTTTTACCTCTTCTTTTGAATTACTTTCCTGGACTTCTTTAGAAGATGAGGCCCGGCTTACATCATGTGAACCACAGTTGCTACAGGATAGTGGGAATTTTTCTTCTAACTGTTGGTTGTAACCTTTGTTTAATGCTACCAAAGTTTCATGGCTTGCACTGTTAAGCATGGTTACAATAGAGGCATCTGGTGTTTCACCAACCACTTTATTGTAGTTTGCAATAGTTTCAACACGGGCATCAGATAATAAACTTGTTCCTAAGGCTACTAAAGCAGCATCTGGTTTATCAGCTTTAAGCTGTTCAATTTCTGTGTCTTTAGCAGTGATACTTAATGACAGGTTTTCTTTATCAGCTTTAAGCTGAGTAATTTCGGCATCCTTTAAAGGGCCATTAGTTACCATACCCTGAATTAGTGCTAGTGCAGTTTCCTTATCAGGTTTAGCACCTTCAGATAAAGTAAGTACGCCGTCACCAAATAGAATGGCAAGGAATTGTTCTAATTCATTCATATTGTCTTTGTTTTTTAAGTTGGTTTCCCTTTCATAATTAAATATCATAGTATTGTGTATTGTTTCCATTCTGGATAGATCTTTGTAATCCATATAGAATGATGGGGTCTTAGTACCTTTGCTCATTGTTTTTTCTGAAAAGCTGTTTGCTGCAGCAGTTTCAGGTAATACAATTTTGCCGTCCCTTATCTGTTTTGCGAATGGGTCAGCACCGGCAGATACTAGTGAGGTTTCCATGTAGCATATTATTTCAGTTACTACCCTACGAATAAGTTCTCCCTTATCATCATAAGTTCCTATTTTATCGTAGAACTGATTGATATCCATTTTTACATGTGATGGCATCCAGGTAAACCTTACAGTTACTGAATTACTGTGGATGGATGGTGGGTCCATTAATATGCCCCTTGCCAACCTTGGGTTAGATTTAGCATCAATTTTAAATAGACCATTTATACCAGCAGGGACAAATACCTTCTTACCGTTAATGTTATCAGTATATGACTCTTGCCACATAACATTCTTTACTGCACCAATTGCATTACCTGTATCTGTTTCATGGTCACAGTTAATTGTCTGGCCTACTAATAGGTGCATTGAGTTCTTCAATACATTGTTCTGACTAAAATCAGTGGGCATATATTTAGATACAATACATTCAGATAACATTCTGTACACTGGTTCAATAAAGTCACCATCTACTGGGTTGATATCTTCAGGTTTTAAGTCTGGGTAGAAGGTATTATAATTCATACCACTACCAAATAAACCAAATGATGATAGGCTTTCAGCTACCTTAGCATCTTTAAATATGCTATCTGATAAAGCTTGTTCACCTATACCCTTTGGTTTATGTCCTGTTATTAAGGTATGGCCATTGCCAAGTACTAATATGTCTTCAAACATGTCTTTATATTATTAAGTGTTTTTTTGATCTTTCCTTTTGGGTACTACTTTTACTTTATCCCTAACCTTACGATCAGAAGTATCTTTACCTTTTTCTCTTTTCTGTTTCTTTGCTGCAGCATCTGGAGATGATACACCAGCACCAGGTGCAAGTACTATGGGTCTTGGTTTAGCCATTGCTGGTTTTACCAGATTCATCTCCCTTGCAAAGTCATCTTGGCTTATTAAGCCCTGAGCATACATTGCAGTTAAGTTCCTGATCTTAACCTCAAGTCCCTGTTGGATTTTCATTTCATCAGAAATAGTAGAGGTTGTAAAAGATATCTTTACTCCTTTATTATTAAACCCCGCTAAGCGTAATTCAAGTGAATAGATAAATTCTAGTACATGTATTACTATCATTTGTATATTCCTCAGTTGGGAGATCATTTTACTAAGTACTATGCCCGCACCGCCTTCTGAATTTGTTGCATTAACACCAATGATGGTACCACTGGTACCTAGCCCATTTGCTAGGGATTGCTGATTCAATGCCCATACCTTATCAATACCACCCAAGTTCTTTGTAGTAGAGTTTAATTTGAATTCATGGTCTTCATTATAACCAACCACTACTCCATCCTTCATCCCACTTGCAATGTTTTGTTTTAAAGCAGTTAAAGTACGCTTTAGCCTATTTTCATAAGCTTTATTACTTTCACCAGCTAACCTATCGGGTTTTTCCATGGTAACTTCCAGGAATCCAAGTAAACCCATAAGTTCCATGATTTGCTTAAGGTTGGTTTTCATATCAGCTTGGGTCTTTAATGAATCCAGTGCTGATAGGAATGGTGGTACTCCATATGGTTCATCAGTATCATTGTACATTGATACATATTTGAATGTCTGGTTATTTAGCTTTATATATGGTACACCCAGGTTTTTATTCTTCTCTCCCATGAAGGAAGCACTCTTGTTTATCTGATATGGTTGATATACACCATCATTTAATCTCTCAAAGATTATTTCTTCTGGTTTGATAAACAGGATAGTTGCTAAACCATTTAGTTTTCTATTAGGTACAGCTTCTATAGATACTGCTCCACCTATTAAGCATTGTACAATGAATTTGTTTACCAAACCATCAATACCAGCTGTATACCTTGTCCAATTTTTAGTTGCATTCTGAAGATGTTCTGTCATTGCAGCAGCTTCTTCATCTGTATTATTTGGAAAAGTTACCTTATGACCAGTGTTGGATAATTTGAACATATCTTGCAATGCAATGCTCATATCCGGGTTTACCTTATACAGATCCCTTATTAGTGGGATTAGCTCAGTCCTAAAAGTAGGTGTGACCATCTTTGTCATACCCTTAATAGAACTCATTATAGTGTACTCAGTGTCGTTAGCTACCGATGTTCTACCGGGTGGTATAATTCCATGGCCAGTGCCAACGTCGTTGTTGTCGGGTGCTTTTTTTGGTTGTTTTCTATTTAAGAAGGATGACCAATCCCAATTGATACCTAAGAATGCCATAAGCTTATTTATTTATTGAGGTAAAACTACTACGTTGTTAGATGGGGCTTTCCTTATATGGTTGGTTATAGATTTCCCAAATATATCATCATCAGCATAAGTTTCTCCTTCCAGATCAATATCTACTGATGAACTTCTTTGATGTTTGCCCATTGCTACAGGACGGCCTACACCATCATAAATGAAAGTATAGGCTTCTTGTACAAAGAATGGATCTTTGATAATTACATTGTCTTCTCGGATATCTTTTTCTAAACCTTCTACAATTAAAGAGCGGTTCTTTGTAGTAGTAAGCCAACCAGGGAATTGTTCTGTTTCTGGTTTATGTTTGCCTTTCTTTTTTAAAAGCTTAGTAAAGTAGTACATATTTGGATAACCCTCATCCTGTAGGTACATAGTAACTGCCATACCAACATCATTAGTTTCTGGCCCAAGTCTGGCAAAGTTATATTTCTGACCCTCATCTGCAAGTAACCTGCTGAATTTATTTAAAGGCATCCTACCTTTATATACAGAGGCCTCTTCTCCAGCTTTATCCATATTAGTGAAGGATGAGTAATCACTACTTCTACCAGTTGAACAGTCAGCACCAATGAAGTATCGTTTTTTCCTGTCTGGTAAATCGAATTGTTTATATTGCCCATTAAATCTGGTTTTTATTGCAGGGTATTCTGAAAGCATCTCTTCGATTGACTTGATATCTGCTAAGTCAAATACTGAATTACCAGATGATAAAAAGTCACCATCAATTTCTTGAGCAGTTCTTTTGTTTCCTAATGCCTGAGACATTTCATCGTACCAATCTTGATCACGTTCAGGATGCATTTGCCACCTAAGTCGTATTGGTGATAAAGGACTTTCTCCAGATACTGCATCTACCCAAGAACTATGGTAGAAGTTACCAACACCATATGGGGTAGAGTTTACTATTGCTGAACCACCAGTTGATAATGTCGGGAATGCAGAAGCCCAGATAGTAGATGCCCATCGAATAATTGCTGCTTCATCAATTACTAATAGGGATAAACCTTCTGAACGTCCAGCATCCTCAGTGGTAGGGATGGAGGTGATGAGTGATCCATTTATGAATTCTATTTCTGTTGTTGATCCTATCTCGCCACCCCTACCATTGATTATTGGTGTTTGAAGGTGAGAGGGTAGGTTCTTATACATGAACTTAATCTTCTTTAACACCTTCTTAGCAATTGTATCTTTAATAGAGATAATGTTAATCTTCTTGTTTGGATGGTACATTGCCAACCATAGGCAGTACATTGCAATTAACTCTGTAATACCAGCTTGCCTGAACTTAAGGATAATGTTAAACCTTTTTGCAAGGAATTGGTATAACACAGAACGTTGGTAAGGGTATAAGTCAAACTTTACCTTACCACGTTTGGGGTGTACTACCCAAATGAACATAGAGAAAAAGAATACATCCTTTATTGCTGTGGATAATTCTTTTATTTCTTGTGATGACAACCATTTTTTTGAGGTATCTATTCTGACTGCCATACTTATAAGTTATATTGTACGGATAGCTTGATATCATAGCCAAGTTTATCCCAGCCAGGGTAATAAAAAGTATTAGCACCTGCTTTATAAATGAAATTAGTGGTCTTGATATTTAAATCTAAGTCGAGGTCATGAAGATTGTTAAGTATTCTGTAGGAGTAATTCAGAGAAGGGTATAAATGAAACTGCCCTATCCTTTTAGTGGTCATGTTATTATCTGAGAACCTGTATTGATAGTTGTCAAGGTTTAGGTCGTAGATGTTAGCAACTGGTATACCATCTATCCTAAGCATTTGTAAAACCATCCTAGATTTACTCAATTCAAATGAAATTAGTTTATTAGCTTCTGGATATTGTAACAAGAATGAGTTAGCTATTCTCAATGTATCATGAACTGTGTTAGTTATAATTGATGTACCTGTTGTATTACTTAATAGTAGTATCTGTTTATATGCTAGTTTCAAACTATCATACCTGTTTTTATTAGTAGGGTCTGGAAGATACTGAATTACCTTATCAGGTTTTAGGTAAACATTAAAAGGTTTAGCTACCTCAATATATTTACTCTTTTTAATTGAATCAGTTTTAATTTCATTGATAGCAATTTCATCCTTCAGTTTTTTGTTAGAGGAAAAGGTTACAAATAAAAAATAAACCACTACTAGGATTATTAACCCCATAATACCGATTGTTGTTTTCATATCACTGTTTTATTTTAAATTGTTTTCAGATCGAAAGTTATATACCGTACCTCATATACCTATACCCAATTATTATTATTAGTTATATATATTTATATATATATATTAGCTAGTTATTAGACGCCCGCGAGGAGGGATTTCCGTAGACATTTTTTAAACCATAACCCTATTTCATAGGAGGGACCCTTAGTGATTGATACCCTACCTTTATTAATCCAATAGTTCCTTTCCTTAGTATCAGTATCAATGCAGTATATTTTATACTTCAATGGATAACCCTGGATTACAGCTAATTCAGCTGGGCTCATGATCTCACCGTTTGGTTTAAACTGCCTATCTTGTTTTCTAGCAGTCATAGGGTACCCATCTGGTTTATTACGATAAACACCAGGTAGGGTTTTCATCTTAGCAGAATTGATTGGCCATTTATAACACTCCTTAAAATCGCCTACCCATAATTTCTTTATCTCTTTGAGGCCCAGTTTAGTTTTAAGGCCATCTCGATAATCATACATACAAACTTTATGAGAACTTAATTCCCGTATGTTTCCATTCATTGGAAAGAATTTAGGTAATAACCTAGTGTCTTCTAGAAGCTCTCTAGTAAACTTAACATCACGTACTTTGAAAACTCTTTGGAATGCTTCTAATTTAAAACTAGACAAGCCTTTTCGAACACCTATTAATGTAAGCCTTACCCTACTCTTTTGGGAATTGCCATACTCCATTACTGAAGATGTATGGAAGATTAAGTCATAATCCAGGAATAGAGTTTCCCATTCTCCTTGTGTTATGAAGTCTAAAAGCTTTGGTAGATTTTCCATAAGGAATACCTTAGGTTGTAATTGCTGGGTTATAGTAATGAAGGTATTGATGCTTTCATCCTCTTTTGGTTTGCCCAGGGTCTTCTTACGAGAGTAGGATAGTATACTGCTAGTACCACAGTTAGGTGAACCTATTATAATATCAACATATTTGGGTAGATTTAGTTGATCAATCTTGCGTACAAATGGTATATCCCCGAAGTTTATCCTCCATTGTTCTTCATTTGGTGTATGGAAACATCCCCTTGGTTCTACATTACCAATTAGGTGCTTTCTAAGTGGGAAGAGTAACGCACCTTGCCCTTGGCATACTCCAAGTACTCTAAGTTTATTCATATAGAATGAGTTAGTTATTATTATATATATGGCCATAGTGGTATTGCAAATAGTTTTCTAGTTGGTACTACCCTGATCATATTGTTATATATAATTAATAAACTAACTAGAACATGGCAAAGAAGAAGAAAAACTCTATGGTTGTACGGGATACACCAAAAATTCCTTTTGTAAAAGCTCCGGAAGTATTACTTCGTATTGGAGATGAAATATTATGCGTTACTCAATATACAGTTGATAAGTCTTTTGTAAAAGAGGTTAACCGAGAAACTAAGGTAGCCTTGCTTGGTAACCAAGTTAAATTATCAGCCATAATTCACTCTAATGGAGTATTAACCCGTTTGGGTGTAACCAATGTTAATGCTACATATAAATTATGGAGTGATGAAGTAGAGAAAGAATATCAATACCGCATTGCAAAACAGAGTATGAAAACACTGTTGAATGCAATATCAACTGGTATTGATTCTCTTGCCAGAGAAGATACAGTGACAATCTACAAGAAGCTAAAGAAATTATCCAAGAAGTTTAACATAATAATAACATAACATGAAATTAATTAAACCATCTACCCAGATCTTGTCAGATATTAATGGCAAGACAATTATACAGAGCATTGAACGTGCAGGAAGAACCTGTTACAAGAGTGAAGAACTTATTACTGATGAAAGTGCTGAGAAGTTTATTGCTAAGTTAATACAACTTGGCCATGAATCAGTACTAGAACATCAGTCAATTTCAGTTTTATTTGTATGTGACCGGGGTATCTCCCATGAATTAGTACGTCATCGAATTGCGTCATTTTCCCAGGAAAGTACAAGGTACTGTAATTATGCAAAGGAAAAGTTTGGTAATGAGCTTACATTCATCCAGCCATTCTGGCTTAGTGATGAACAACTTGACTTAGTTAAAATCCTCAATGAACACAACTACATGAAGATTGATAGGGTTACCAAATTATGGTATCACTCAATGTCTAACAGTGAACAGGTTTACCTGGATTTATTAAAAGAAGGTTGGGTTGCTCAGGAAGCTAGATCAGTATTACCTAATGCACTGAAAACTGAGATAGTGATTACTGCTAACCTAAGGGAATGGAGAACTATTTTCAAACAACGTGCTCAAAAGGTAGCTCATCCACAGATGAGGGAACTCATGTGCCCATTATTAAGACAGTTCCAGAAACTGGTACCTATTGTATTTGATGATATAACCTATGATACAACATTTTAATTATGAGTAAAGAAGAACAAGTAAATCACCCATCTCACTATAACCAGTACCCAGTAGAAGTAATTGATATGATGTTAAATATCTGGGGTTACAAGAGTACCATTGACTTCTGTATAATGAATGCATTTAAATACAGGATGAGAATTGGCTTAAAAGGTTTAAGTCTTAGCCTTATTCAGCAGGATTTGGATAAAGAGGCTTGGTATTTAGCTAAAGTTAAGGAATTAAGCCTAGAAAATCCTGAAACTATTACATTTAGTTTTAAATTTGATACACCTGAGGATACTAATGTAGTTCAATGGCTAGAAGAGTGGGCTAAAGAGATTAAGGGTAATGAATAAAACAGATGCTATAACTACCATCCTAATGTCTGATAATCATTTATCAGTCTTAGAAAGAGTTGTATTAGTAGTGGACAAATCCATTAAAAGGGACCCTAAATTCTCTTTGACCTCTGCTTATAAGGCCTTTCTTATAAAATATGGCCCTTTATACTTCCATGAGAAGAGTCAATATGACTTAATCTTGGGTATGGTAAAGGATTTAGACCTAATAGTTAACCAAGGGATGGCTAAAGCTATCCACTACAAGAAATGTGAGGCTTATTCTATCCCAATCAGACATGAAACTGATTGGATAGAATATGAACCTCAGTTAAAGGGCCATTACCCTGATGATTATGGGAGGTACCTTGTAACTAAAACCTCTAATTGTATGGTATTCCTTACTTGGGGGCCGGAAAGGTGGGGTATATCAGATTCATTGGTTACCCATTATAGAAAAATAGATATGCCAGATTGAATAAAAGGGTAAATCCTGCATAATCTAAATAGTGTTCTAGTAATTTTCTTTGTCTTATAATTAAATTGTATTACTAATTAATAAACTTATTCTTATGGAAGCTAAAACAAAACCAGTAAGGTTTCATCTATCGGCATACAAGCCAGATGAAACCTTAGATTATGACCAATTGGCTACCCCTACTATGGGATTAGAACAGGGTATTTTAAATCCAGAATTATGTATGAAGATATATGGTTCAGGGAAGTTCAACAATTTTATGCCAGCTAACTTCTGGAGGGTTAAGGAACTTAGTCCTACTGAAAAGCATGAATACTTCCTAGAACCTAATACCAAAGAGGTATGGTGTATGGTAGATGAAAGTGATTGGTATGAGGATATCCCTTTAATCCCTGCATATACCTCAGGGGAACTATGGGAAATGTTACCAGAGAAATTAACCTTTGGGGATGATGGTTCAAATGTATATGAAAAGACCCAGGTACATGAGATCCTTACCAAAGAGGAATGTACCTACTACCGAGGTATTAAACCAGGACAGGGTGATTACTCATCTCACACTAGTGCCCATGGGAAGACTGAGGTAACCTCTAGAGCAAAGTTATTAGTTAAACTCATAGAACAATCCTTAGTATAATGGGAGCTCTATATACGTTTGGTATGATATGCCTATGGTTAGGCTATATTATAGGGTTGGTATTTGTTACTTTTCTTTTCTTTATGGATGGGGGAGTAAGGAGAAAGGGGATAAAGCAAGATACATTGAGTATGTTATCCTTGATTACTATTTGGGTATTCTCTCCTTTGCTAGAGGTTATATTGGTGGGAATGATATTGACTATATTAATATCCAAAGGGTTTAGGAAACCCCGCATAATTTGATTTTTTTGAATATTATTTGAACAACGGTTGAGTAAAAGATCTGGATTGATTTTATAAGGTAGGGTAGACTGGGAAGTTAACTCTACCTTTTTTGTGTGAGGTAAGAGAGCTTATACGAGGGATGAAAAGTGCTGGATATTTTTTATGGGAAGTGGGCTTGGTAGGATAGTGGGAAGGTAATCATTGGGAGGGTATCACCTAATGGGTTCGAACCTTATACGAGGCAGTGTGGGATCTCTGTGTGGAATAGGGGGACGGTGTTTGCATATAAAAAAAATTAAAGTACATTTATAGGGGACATTAATAATAGTCCTTTAAATGTACTTTAAAATTGATTTAATAATAATTTAAAATTCAATTGATAATAAGAATTTATCACTACAAATATTTATCAATTCAATATCTAAACAATCAAAATAAATAGATATTTCATGTATGAATAAATCTTTATTCAATTGATATTTTATATCTAAATTATCATAACTAAATAACATTACACTACAATTCAAATCAATATAAAAAGATAGCAATGTAATATTATATTGTTTAACAAAATCTTTATATATTGAATGTTGTTCTAAATTAATATCATTATTTATATTCATGCTTTTTTATTATTAAAATGCTTAACTACTAAATTAATTAGATAAAAAGAAATAATAACAACATACACTATGTATGTTGTTATTTGAATGATAAAACTATTTGTCATACTTTTTGATAATTGAAAGCATTTTAATAACATTATCCTTTTTTACAGTATCAGTGTTCGCACTAATTAAACTATTTAATGAATAATCATTTAAAGAATATACATTTGTGTAAAAGTCTTTAAATGCAGTCAATAGTTTTTTAATTTTATCAGTATTTTTATTTGTTTCATACGAAATAAAAGAACTAATAAAACTATCCATATTATTGCGTATTTTTCTACGGATTGTTTTTTTATCTCTGTCAGTAATGCATGTTGCAAAAATAGAAGCTTTATAAATATTTTCTTTACTCATTCCCGAATTAGAAACAAATAAACTTTTATCTAGCATAGAAAGCAAATACTCATTTGCTTTTGTTGTTGTAGCTTCTTTTTTCAAATCTTTTTTTACAACTTCTTTTTTCTCTACTTTATTAGTAGATTTTTTTAAACTTGTTTCAATTGCTTTTGAAATTTCGTTATTTGCATTAATAACGTTTTTTGAGTCACTGCTTAATGTAGTCATTTTTTTTTAAATTTAGATTGTTGTTTTATAAAAAATCAAATATATAGTTTTTCTTTTTAATAGATATTTTTTTGATAAAAAATAAATAAAAAAATTCAAAGAGCGTTTTTGTAATCAGTACAAAGTAAAAAAGAAAAATCTTTGTCCGTTTGACATTTCAAAAGTAGTTTATTTTTTTAAATATAAATTATTTTGACAGTTAAAAAACATTAATGTAATAGTTAAAAGAATACAACAAAATGACATTAAAAAATGACATATTTTTATTACATGCATATTGGGAAATGCGTTGTGGTTACGATGCCTTAGCTCCTGGCTTTGAAAGGTTTAGGTACCTTATCTCTATCCATCTAAGGCCTATACTTTATCCCCTAAATCCCATGCTCCTTATGCCTGGGCAGGGCCATAGATGGAGAAAGCTTTAAATCCCAATAGGGCCTAATCTTTACCGCTGGGCCCTCGTAGCCGGTGGCTTTTAGAAAAAGGCCATCAATGGATTCAATAAGGCCCCTCATCCTGAGTTCTATAAGGCCAGATGCTGAAGGCCTAACACCTGTAGCTAGTGGGTTTGAAAGGTAATCACACAAGAAAGGTACCCAAGTAATAAGGGTACCTTTTGTAGGTAGCTAGGTAGCTGGTTATGAAAGGTAATCCGTTATATTCAGGGTTAGTTCCCAAAGTCCGTCTTCCCCAGGTTGAGCACCATGGTGAGTGTCCCAGTTTATAGAGAATGAGCAGGCATCAGAGTTGGTATTTTCTGAAAAGATGGATTCTAGGTAGTCCCTTAGTATGGCAGCGATGGTGAGAATACCTTCGTAGAGTTCAGTATAGAAGTTAGTATTTTCTTCGGTATCGTCCTCGGTTAAGAGTATGGCAAGTGAGAGACCCATTGGTGTAGAGTGTTCAACCAGTATTACAGATAGTTCCATACTTGAGTAACCAGGGAAGTCCATTATGATCTGTCCTTCAGAGGTTAGGGCATCATCCATGTCTGGTACTGGGTTATCCAGGATTTGTTGGGCAAGGAGTTGGGTAAAATTTTGTAGGTTTTGCATAATTAGTCATTTTTAAAATTGTTGTTACTATATTATTATAGTCTACAAATATAATCATTTTATTTCATATATACAAATTTAATTAGGGCCCTAAAGGTAAGCCTGAGATGTAGGCCTTGCCTCTAAATACAAAATAACATTAGGGCCATCTACGGAGCATATAAAGGCCTGAACCTTCCGAAGCAAGTGCATAGCTAGTGGCTTTCACACACAAAAATAGGATCTTGAGAATGACTAAAAACTCAAGATCCTAATAAGGCTTAGGTAGCCTTTGTCAGTGTAGTGAACACTTTAAGTAAATGCAAGTATACAGCAGATGGCAATGATAAGTATTATAATGCCAAAGCCCAGTTCATTCTTAGGTGATGTCTTCTTCATGAGGTGTAATGTTTAAAGGTTTATATGATTCTATAGTCTCATTCTGTTCCTTAACTGATAATTGGAATAGCCATGCTGGAAGGATTATTAATACCATACCTGAGGCAAATACTATTATGGGCATTGGCCTTACCCTAGACCAGGGTATTGGATAAATCACTAAGATCATTTTCATTGGGCTAAGGATATATACTTCCTATAATAGTTCCCCTTCTTCGATATCCTTGATATATATACCTTATTGTTCCGGGTAACGTATACTGGGTATCTTACGTAGCCATCTATATAAGTTATATTAGTAGTGGAATCTCTTTTAGCTTTAGGCTTCTTGTAGATTACCCTGGGTCTGCCCATTTGGTATGAAGGCAGATACCTTTCGTTAAATAAGGATTGGGTTACCATAGAGTCTGGGAGATCCAGGTTAAAGGCAACCTCAGCAATGTAATCTGCATTATCTGGGTTATGGATGTTATCCTTCCAGGGAACTTGGGAATAGCAAGCAAGGGAAATAAGTAGGGGAATGGCAATAAGGATTACCAAGCAAGGGTTGATTGTTTTCATTTGATGTAGTTTTATTTAGTGATTGATTTAATGTAAGCAATGATGCATATTTGATCGAAGATATGTAAGGCATCCATTAGGTTCTTACCATGTTCTATCTTATCTGATAGCTCAGTGTAGTTCCTTTTCCTGGCTTCTTCAAGGTAAGCATCTAGGGGATCTTTTGCAAGTTGTTCTGAGAATTCCTTATCTGGCTTTTCTGAAGTGTCGAAGTGTTCCCAATCTTCTATGATTAAGCATTCCTTAGAAAGGACTTCTGTAAATCCCTTTAAAATAGTGAGATCAGTAGTTTTAATTACCTTATAAGTATTATCATTAAGGGTACTTAGTCTTCTAGCTTCCTCCTCTAGAAAAGGTTTATCAGTAGAACGGGATAGGCAATTGCATAGGCAATGGTGATCATCACTGTTATCATTATACTGGGTAATGGAAGGATCAACCTTTGAGGTTAATACGATTAAAGCAAATTTGGTTGTGGCCATAAGTTTAGTCATTTTTAAAATTGTTGTATATAATAATTGAATACACAAAGATAATATAATATATTGTATATACAATCTTTTTATATCATTATTTAAGGATTAGGTATGATTCCTAGTAAAATGTAAGTTAACTGGCTAAGATAATATACCTTTGCAATTAAAGCTTTTACTTGGAATGGGTAGGTATATAGGCCATATTTCCTTAATACCTTTTACCTTTGGGGCCATCCATGGTGAATAAATTTACTTCCTAATGGGGCTAATAAAGGCCTTATTCCCTTATTAATTTATGGCCTAAGCCTACATCCTAAGGGGCCATAGCTGGTGACATTTGGGCCTTAAAACATCGAATCCTATGGGCCTTAAATGTACCTTAATCCTCACCAATCCTCTGCCTTTTTACCCTTAGCTTTACCCTAGTAAAAAGCTCTGAAAAGGCCTTTTTGAGGCCTCATTTAAGGTACCTTAAGAGGATTGGCTTTATCGCTGTAGAGCTATAGTAGACTATGGCTGGAAGGCTGTGACAGAGTCCTCAGATTTCGATCACAAAAAATCCCCACGGACAGATATCCATGAAGACCTTTGATTAGCTTATTAGATTAATGTATAAGAATGTTGTATAATGTACCTTGGTTTGATGTACCTTTAATGTATAGATTTATGATACATACTGTAACCTATGTACATGACATTAGCCATAGTTAGATGTACCCCATATAGTGTACTGTAATACTTAGATAAGTAATTAGAAATGAAATAAGAATCAGCCTTGGTTAAGTTATTATACCATTGGTATTGGCTTATTGGTTGTATCATAATTTAGATTATTTCTTTGTTTTAGAGTGGGAGAAGAATAGTGGTATCAATGATAAAGCATAGGATGATTAGTACAGCTACAATGTATAATGTCTCATGTAGGCCATTATTAGAATCGTCCATAATCCATTCGATGTACCTTTTGTAGGTAGGTTGTTTTGTTTCATTCATCAACTTATATATGGTGTATGAGGCGGGTACCATCATTAGTATGTTGATGGTTACCCAGATTAAGTATTTATATCCTATGTTCATAATGTTTCCTTGTTTTATAGGAGGGATTGGTGGAATGTGGTATATAAGTATTCCCTATATGAATAGCATGTGAAGGGTTCAGGAGAATTAGGGTTGTGGAGGACCCATGTGTGTAATGTAGTTATGGTTTCCCGGCCCAGGCTAATGTACCATCGATTTATTGAAGCTATTGATTCATTATTCATATCTTTGTTTGTTTTAGGTAGAGGTGTTGCATTGTTACATAGGCTATGCCAGGTTCCTTCTCTATGTTGGATGAGTTCCCATTGTTTGATGTTCATATTGTTACATGTTATCTGTAGGTGGGAAATTAGATTCCTGTGATTCTATTATCTCTTCAAAGAAGGGTAATAGAGAGACAGCCACTATTGCTGAGTTCTCATTCCCTTTTAGTGCCATTACATATTGATCAGTATAGGATTTGTATACCCTTACTACTTTGAAGGTTTGCCCTTCTTTAATCTGGTTACTGTTGAATGGCTCAATAATTGTTTTAGCCTTAGTTTCATATTAGTCTTTGTTATTAGTTGACTGGTTTGTAATTATCTAGGTTTGGTACTTGGTAATCATCTTCTCCATCGTCTAGCCATTCCATTAGTAATTCAATGGGATCTTTGAATGGGGTAGAGAATTCATCTCCTTCTAGTATAGTTACCATTAGGTAGTTGTATTCTTCCTCCTCTAATACAAGTGTAACACCCTGATACTGATGACCCTTTAGAGATTTAAGTGCATTATACATTTGAAGCCTACTGTAGGTGTATTTGAATGGCCCTAACTCTTTGATAAGTCTTTCTATTAGTGCATCCTGTGCCTTATCAATTGTTAGTGCTGTGAGTTCTTTTTCTGTTGCATATTTCTGAAAGTTGCAAGCTTTCTTTAGTACTATAGCAATAGCTTCTGCTGTGGTGGTAATTGTTTTCATTGGTGTAGTCCGCTAGAGTTAATACTGCCTGTATTTATGGGCTTTGGGTAATGAGTAGTTTGTTTATTATATAAGCCCCTGTTGTTGATTTTTGGGGTTGCACAACTGGTTAATACCAGGGTAAAGAGGATGAGGATTACTTTGATTGTTTTCATGGGGATGTTTAGTTTATGTAATGCCTTAGTTCAGATACTACAGTCTCTGGGTCTTCATCATAGGCACCTTCTGCCCATTCTCTTTGGAGTTGATGGAGGTTTTTTAATTCAGTTGGCTTAAGTACTTTAGCTTTAGCCTTAGCTATTTCTTCTGGTGTAATGCCAGATACGAATGATACCATCTCTGTTAGGAGGTTTGATAGATCTTTGCTCATGGTTTATTTTATTAAGTGTTTATATTTGTTGTATAGGAATGACATGTTTTGTTTGAACTGTTCTAATGTTTGTTCATAGCTCATGTTCTCTACTATGATTATAGCAGTGTGTTCACTGTAGGATAAGCTATCCCACCATCTAAGGTAGGGTACTACTGGTTTCTGAGGCCTTACTTCTGTTGTTTTCATTATGCAAGTCCTATGATTGTTAAGTAAAGTGAGCCAATATAGTAAGAGTATGCAGGAACTGGTTGATTGTCATCCTGTAATTCTTGGATGATTTTATATACCTGGGCATGAGTTAATTCTGTTGCCATGATTTCAAATGAGAAGTTGTGCCAGCAAATGGTTTCATCATCGTTGATTGAATAAGTGTAGGACTCCAGGTTGAAATAGTGCAGTAGTTCTAGGAACTTAGAGTCACCTTCTAGGCCAGATAGAAATTCAAGAACTGGTACTTGTTCTTCCTCAGTAAAATGGTTCCGTTGCCATTCGAGGAAAGCGGGTTGAGTTAAAGTTGGAATTGTCATTTTTATTTATTTTTAATTATCTACAAATATACATATAAATACTGAATTATCAAAATTTATTTATAGTTTAGGGAGGATTCTCAAATGGTATTATGCCTTGTCCTGGGTAATGTTTTACCTTATTGTTAGAATCAAAGGTAATGCCACTTAGTTCTGCAAAGAATCTCAGGATGAGCCTTTGTGGTGATTGCCTTAGCTGGTGGGATCCTACTGAAATTGGCCCTGATCTAATGTTTACAGTGAAGAGACCATAGTCTTTTGCCATAGCCCTGAGGTCTTCCAAACGTCTTTCATTTACTTGGACTACTATTTCTTTTGCTATTGGTGTTGTGCTTACTAGATGCACCTTATATATTGCCTTACCCATGGTAATCCTCCCCCTTTGTTTTAGGCTTCTAATAAGTAGTCAGCCTCAATTATTACTGATAGTGAATTGTCTTCATTGCTTAGTACCATATCTACTTTGGTTAGCCTGCTGATTAATTCAGTATCCGTCCAGGTAGTAAGTTTATGGGTTAATGTGTTGCCATTGATCTTAAGGTAACCCTTTGACCTCCATGGACTCATATGTGTCCTTGCTTCTGATAAAGGCAATGTTCGATAATATATGGTATTATATCCGTAACCTTCAGGTAAACCTTTAATGGGGGCAGTGTAGTTCAGTTGGATAAACTTATCCCAATATTCCTGTTTCCCGGTCATATTAAGTTGGAACCTTCTCCAGGCACCTGCAAAGTATAAGGATAGCCTATGGAGGTTTGTATCCTCATCCCAATCATATATCCTTCTGTAATTTGAAAGGTAGTGTTCCCTTTGTACTTTAGAAATGTAACCTTTCCAGCCATTATCTCTAAGTACATCATACTGTTTTGTTGCCATCATCTCTTGGGGATCTTCCATATCTCTAGTTGCCCTCAGGTAGTTGTATATCCTCGTTTGGTTCTTGTAGAAGGCTGTGCTGTTAAAGTTAAGAGCTTGGGGCATACTGCTTTCGAGTAGTACTCTTATGCTTCCAGTACTCCCATCAGCTGGGCTTAGGATATTAACCAGGGTTTGCATATCCCCGGAGTAGGAATCAATGTTCTTATTAGTTTCTCCATCATTTTCCAGAGAGAATAAGGTATAGGCAGAGGTATCTTCCACCCTGATTACTATTTCTGCTCCAGGTTTGTAATATGACTTGATGTTGTTTTGAAGTTGTACTAGCCTTTGAATTGCAGATACCTCGGCAATATCTAAGCTCTTTGAAAAGTTTGCTTTGATGCTACCCCAGGGAACTAATATAGGGATTGGGAGGTCAGCTTTGATTGCATCCCTGATTGCTTCCCTGATAATTACCAGGGATTCTGGTATTGGCAATGAACCATACCTTACTTCCTTGGTGCCTATTATCTCATTGGATAAGGCCTCAACTAATTCGCAAGTACTTAATGTAGTAATACCTGGGAATTCTTTCCTTAGGTGAAAACAGATTAAGTCTGCAAATGGTTCTTCTTCTGTTAGGATTCTTGTTTTCATTTTATTATAGTTTTATAGGGTAGTATTCAAATGTGTTGTGTTCAAAACCATGGGCATCATAGAAAAGTTTATCTGTTGCCCCATTAATATCATCTTCGGATATACTCCTATCATCATCTGCTAGTTTCCTTCTTAATGCTCCCCAAGCCATATCCTCCTCCCGCTGAGTTAAGAAAGGTTGATTAGGGTGGATATGTTTCTGTATCTTCTTCATGGGTGTTATCCTTACCTTTTCATTGTTGAAGATGGATCTAACCAGGTATACCTTAAAGGTCCCCTCTACCTTGGATTGAACTAGCAGTGCATCGTAGTCTAGTCTATGTAAGTCTGCAAATATAGGTTTTGCTCCTTGATTAGGGATGATCCTTAACCTGAATGTTGTTTCTGTCATGGTATTAGTTGGGTTTTAAATTGTTTGTATATTTATTACTCTTCAAAATTAATATAATATATTGAATATACAAAATTATTATCTTATTTTTTTCATTCATTAATGGATGGGGTTGGGATCCTGGGATGGGATAACATTTTATAGGCCATCACTAGTTCCTATTCACACACAAAAAATGGTCCCAAAGTAGGACCACCTTTTACTTATAAGACCCCTGACTGGTGGGTTACTTTATGCTTTTGAGGATTTCAAGCATCTTAGCAACTTCCTTTTGTTTTTCTGGTCCAGCATTTCCCGGCAGGATGGAGGCAACGGTTAAATCATTGATCCGGTATACCTTTTTGTAATAGGCATCGAAGGAGTCCTTCAGTTTTTTCAGTTTCGCAATTTCCTTCTTGGTATTGAATTCGATGAATGATGAAGCAAAGCTTTCCAGGTTTGTACGCATGTTTCTCCGGAGTGTTTTTCTTTCCTTTTCAGTAAGGTTTTCGAAGAGTTCTTTGTGGTAAACATTTTCCCGGTTACCTCCACGTGATTTTTCAATGAATAAGGATTTGTCAAGTGCCGGCAGAACTGATTTCAGATTGATTGTTTCAACTGGCTTTGATAGCTTTTCCTTGGTTTCCTTAGAACCTTTAACTGTTTTGGTTACTTCTGCCTTAGGGGCAGATGTTTTGGAATCTGTTGCAGGAGCTGCACCTTGTGCATTCTTTGCGATTGTGGTTGTTGTCATTGTGTAAAGTTTTTAAATAATTGATTAATAAAATTGACATTACAAAGATAATATAAGTAAAACAATATAATACTATAATTGTTCAAATAAATATAATTTTCTATGGATGGGTAAGTGGTACTAGAAATTGAGCCTTAATCGTCATACATTTCAGATACTCTACATCGTGCACAGTTACCTTTCTTACCATCGTTAGTGTTGGAGCAAGCATTTCCCCTGAATGGGCAAAGTGGTTTTCCCATGATATCTTCATATGTTCTTTCCTCCTTTACTTCTTCATGGGGTTTAGCCTTATCCCTAACTTTGTTGATGGCAGTGTTATGTAGTGTCATGATTTTATTAATAGCTTTTTCAAATCGGTCATCTGTAATGTATGGCCCAAGTAGAGGTTTAATGATGCCTTCAATTTGTTTTCCTGTCATAATGTTTCTGTATTTAAAATTCGAAGTCTGTTGTTACAAGTTTGTTTTTGTTCTTAGTATGTATGTCACCAGAGGATGCATTATTAAAGGGGTGATAGTTCCAGCATCTGCCATATTTGTTCCAGCCATCGTATACATATACTGTTTTAGATATTTTCTCTGGTACATTTACGTGGCTGATGGTCTTTTTATCATCACTGATTTTGATGATACATTTGAAAGGTGTTACCATTTTGAAGTAATCACCTTTCTTGAGAGTGTTGAGTGATTGAGTTTTTGTAGCCATAATGTTATGCGGGTATGTTTTTTAATACTGTATTAAATGTAGTGGGTGTTACGTTCATTTCATAAGATAGTTTTTGTAACTCCTTTACATTGTTATTCCTGAGCCAGAACTGAATGCCAAAAGGTCTTCTTGTTGCTTTAGTGAAAGTTAAAGTACACTGGGTGTCCTTGCCTTTGATTTTAGTATTGAAGATCTCCTGTAAGACCTTTTGGTAATCCTTAAAGTCTTCATATTGTTTTTCATCCTGCCACCTATTATAAAGGTTGATTAGGGGATCCTGCATATGCTCTGTAAGTAGGTCAAATGTTGTTTTGATAAGTTTCTGTGTTGTAGCCATTTTGGGTTGAGTTTTAAATTGATTAAAATAATAATATGCAAATATAATAATATTTTCTGACATATATATATTAATACAAAATATTATCAATTTAATAAGGGTTAGGCAATCTTCCTAGTAAAAACTATGCTTACAAGCTAAGATTATATATGCATTGTAAATATGGAAATACTAGTAAGTGAGGCCATTGGGTGTTGCATCCACTTTTTCAATCCACAAAAAAGGCCTACCCCTTAATGGAATAGGCCTTAGCTGGTGGGTTTATTACTTAATGAGAACGTGGCCCAGTCATTGTACCTTCCTTTTCATCCAGGTACCTTTGTTTTTGTTGAGATACTGATTCCTTCTTGGGAGTCTCTTTTTCTTCCCCTGGTTCTATCATACCATTCGGGTTGAATAAGCTTATGATGCTTAGTTCTTGAAGGGATGCATCCCAGATATTGTAGCGGTACATTACTGGGTCTGAGATATACTCATCTAGTAATTGGTTTACTAATAGTATACCATCGTTTAAAGTGAAGGCATCAATAGTGGATTGCCTTACTAGCTGTACCATACGATACCTGAATTGCTCTATAGTAAGTCTACCATTAAGGAATGACTCTACGTAATTCTTTGCCCGGTTATGAGCTTCTTCTAGTTTTAATAGTTCTGTATTGTTCATGTTATTTTTTGTTAAGTTGTTTACGAAGGTAGTTGCATTCGAGTTGGTCCTTGGTAATGTTTACTACGCAAGGTGAAGCAGAAGTACGACTTCTAGTGGAGTTTGAATAGAATACTCCATATGTCATATCATTAACTTTAAATGTTGTCATTTCTACAGCAAAGAATCCACCTTGTGCTACGTGGATTGGTGAACTAGCAGTTAAGGCTATTAGCCCTATTAGGATAAATATTTTTTTCATGTTATTCTGCTGGGTATTGGTCGATTAAAGTATCTGGTGTTAGTTTGCCATCTCTTGTAATAGTGTAATTGGGGTCCATTCCTGAGTCCATGCAGGATTCTACCAATTCTTCTACTGTGTCAAATTCCTTATCATAATAGCTGCAGTCTAAGCTGAAGCCTTTTCCTGTTTTTGGTGATCTCTTTGCCATAATGTTGTCGCTTTTAATCAGTGGTTAGTAAATTATATGTCTCTTTTGTGATTACTTGATAGGTGATGTTGTCTGGGTCCTGTACACCTGATTCTAGTTCTGCCCTTAACTCATAGGTATCATTTTCATATATATGAGAGGCAATTATATCACCAATTTCGCTAGTAGCAATTAATGTAGATATGGTATGCTCATCTGAGTATAATACCTCTGGTTTAACTATATTGGCCTTAACCCATATTAGTTCTTGAATAATAGCTTCTTTCATGATTTATTTTTGATTGTTGAGTTCTTTTATATAGTTGAATACTGCATTACCATTGAGTTTGCTATGCCTTGTTGTGTTGAGTTCTATTAGGCCAGAGAAGTCATCCTGTGTTTCTCCTTGTTCCATTACATGTATGGTACATATAGAATTAACCAAGTTCACTACTTGGTAATGTTCATATAGCCTTTTTATTTTTGGTAATTTCATATTAGCATGGGCCCAGGTAGCAACTAATAGGTTTATGTTGTTCCTCAATTCCTCTGGTAGGACTATAGCTTCTAGCTTTACTTTATGAAAAGCTAGATGGTAAGTAGTGATTAGGTAGATGTTCCGTGATTCGCTATTCATATTTTTATATTTTAAATGATTCACAAATATAATACATTTTATTCAATAATCAAAATTATAAAAAGGCTTAGTGAAGTTGATATAGTAACCATGCAGACATTGCTTTTAGGGCTTTATCTAAGATGGCATCTTTAGGTTCTAGTGAGTACTGCCTTGGATTTAATACTACCTCAATGGATTCCTGCCCTGCTGCATATACCATATCAAGTTGATGTTTTACTATGTGGTTCTGCTGTAACTGGTGTTCCATATCCCTGTATGAAGCTCTTAATGTAGGGCTCTTTTCACCAGGTTCCCATTTAGCTATAGCTTCTTTACATTTATCTAGGAACCTCCATTCGAAGTCCATGTTTTGTAATTCCATGCTATTCTGGCCATACTCAGTTAAGGATCTCTCTTTTTCCTGTATGCAAGCAATAGCACATTGTTTAGCCCTTTGTAGGTCAGGAGCAAAGCATATGAATTTATTGATTAGTCTTACTGCCTCATCTTCTGGTGTACCAGTGGTGGGATACCTTTTCATATCATTATGGTTATTTATCCTTACTATCTTAGCAAGGTTGCTGTATTTTTTACTTAGGTTGGTCATTTGGATCAATGTCTTTAGGTGGAAAACCAGCTTCAATAAATTTACTCCCATCTTTAGCATAGTACCTGCCTGATTGAAAGCTTTCGATAGTTTTCTTTAGGTCCCATTTCTCAAGTTTGGTACTATACATATTACCATCTGGGTTAAGTGTCCTAGTTGTACGTTCAATATGGATGGTATTACCTTCCTGATTTATATCCTGGATATAACCCCTAGCTGAAGAGTTCTTAGTTCCAAAGTTCATCCCAACGTATAACCTTATTGAGTAGCCTGCAACCATTTTCCTGATAGCATTGTTGCAGGTATCAATAATTAGTTCTCTTTGGACAGAAGGTAGTTTGGATTTCTTTTCAGAGATTAAGATGTACTCTTCAGAGAATTTATCATTACCTAGATAGCCCAGTTCTTCAAAGGTATCATAGGTAGTTCTCTTTAGTCTTAAGGTATGAGCATTGGAGATCTTACCTTCATTAATAAGCTTACTCCTCTTTTCGTTAATTTGCACCTGGGCATTAGTACTGTTTGCTGATAGCCTTGATAGTTCTTTACTAAGGTTTATCTGGAAATTGATGTCAGCAACTACTGATGGTAGATCAAGAAATGTCTTGGACATTACAGTGATCTCTTTTACTTTTAAATTTTCATTGGAGTCATTCATTTGCGTTTTTTGTTTTTATAGGTTTTGTTTGGCATGTATTTTCTTTCCTGTAATTTGTGTGGGTAAATTTCTTTTGGTTGTGGTACTTCAAAATCAATTTTTGAGAAGTGAAGTTCTTCAAATTTCTGACCTATTTCTATTAACTTGTTACTGGCTGCCTTTAAAGTTTCCGTAGTCTGGGGTGATATGTGTAATGTGGGCGCTTCTAATTCATAGTCTCTAAAGTCTGGGTGGAATAGTTCTGCTCTCTCCATTATTCCCAATAGGTCAGTACCAAATCCACCTATCAATATGGTGTGCTCTAGGGGCATACCATGGATACCAGGGTCCATTGAGTCTGGTTGATGGGGTTGATGGGGTTGAGCTAAACTTCTAACCATACCCCCAGAGATACCCCAGGAGCCTGATTTATGGCCTACTATTATTATACCTCTGTGTTTGTGTTCAATTTCTTTTTCTGTAGGTTTTCCATAACCAATTCTGAGTAAGGTTCTAAATGCTATACCAGCAATTTCAGAGGATATTCCAACCTCAGTAAGTTGGTAAATAGCATCTGAACAATTAGGGCATGTTTCTACATTGGGTGTTTCAAGATCTTGGTAGCAATATTTACATTGTGCCATGTTATTTAATTTTTAGTCCTGTGATGTTTGTATAATACTTTTCTAGTGTAGGTAGAACGTCTTCTAAGGAATTACATTCTATGTGTGTTTTTATCTCTACTGGAGATAGTTTACGTTGCCTAAGCTTACCAGGAACTGCCATGCTTATATAAGGCTGGCTTAATGATTTAGATATACCATGAAATTTGACTTTAAATGCGGCCATTGTGTTTATATTTAAAATTGATTGAATGCAAATATAATACATTTATATTAATATGCAATGAACTCTAATAACTAAATTAGAGCCCATTGCAAGGTGTATTATCTAAAGCCTAAAGCATACCAGAATCTTGATACTATACTGGGTTGCATAGAAGTAGTATTAGCAAAAGTTCTTGGGTCTTTTGCTATTTCTTCTGCTGATCGATTGATCAAATTTGAGCAGGCTAATTTACTATTATCTGGGACTACTAGCAGTATTTGTTCTATGCATAATAATATCCAGGGCCTTGGCTCTACTATGTTATTCTGCCAGTTGGAAAAATAGCTGATAGAGAAGTTCCTTATAAATATCTCCTTTATATCAGAAAAGGATTGATCAGGGCCAAGTATATTTTTATTTATATACATGGTAGAATCATCAAATAGTTTACCCAGGTGTTCTAGCATAAGATTAGGTAAAATTGGGTACCTTGAATTTGCATGGTATGGCAGGGTTATATCCGACATAATATTCCTGATATCTAGTTCAGTTTGTGGCACTGTTAACATAGTACATGTTTTAGCAAGGCTAAGCATCCTGCATATTAATAGTGAAGGTGAATTATGGTCCATATCATATATTGACCTGTACTTGTGGTACTCCTTTAATACTTTTTTAAATAGTTCATACTTGGGTATGCTGCATACTGAGGTCATCCTTTCAATAGCTCTCATAAGTAATTCATAACCTGTCCATTCCCCTTTGTTAAATGCAATTAATACTGGCATAGTCCAGTCTCTGTCTCTTTTACTCATTGTCTTTAAATTAATTCTGTTATTGTAAAACCTAGTTCTGATACCATATTGAAGGGTACTATAAAGGTTATGTCAGTTACCTTTGGCATCCCAGATAGCCTTTCTTCCAGTTTCATTTTTATTACCACTACATCGAAGATAATATCATCTGGTGTTATCCCAGTATCTTTCATATCTACATGGGATAAGTTCTTTAGTTTCTTTTTATGGATGTCCTGGAATATGGGCATTAGATCACCATAGTTACCTTTGTTAATTACCCTGCCTAATGCTTTGTAATTAATGTTGTCAATGATTACCATACTACCAGGTCTTACCAAATCAAATTGTGATACAATATAGTGGTAGTAGGTTGCTGTGAATTTATCCATTGGGCTTTGCCTTATTAGGGTATTACCATTAGTATCAAATAGAGGTTGATAACTCCCTGCAACTTCAATTGCTATACTGGTAAGGGGTGTACTGTACGTAAGGAAGTCACCTCCATCTGTTTTAAACCAGTACCCTTTGTTTTCAAATACTAATTTGAGTATTTTTACTGGGGTAACTTCCCTTGTACCATGCATGGGTCCAGTATAGAATCTTAGGTGAAGATTCATACCAGCTTTTAGGTAATGTTTGATTAAGCTTAATTGGTCTGCGTTCATGGGCTTTATTTTTTATTTAATTATTAATATGCAAATATAATCATTTTATTTCAATATGCAATTACCCTATATAACATAAAGAAGCCCCATCTAGGTTAAGAGATGGGGCTTGGTTGTCAATGATAATCAATCTTCATCAGATTCATCTTCATAGTCAATAAATTCTGGGTCTTCTTCATCTTCATCAATACTTAATTCAACCTCCCTTCTAAGATCATGGAAGTCTTCATCATTCCCGCCTCCATCCAAATTAGCCTTATAATTATCAACTACCTTGGCAATATCTTTTCTCATTATTTTTAAACCTTCTTTGTCAGTATTTATACCTGATTGCTCTCCCGCAACTACTACTGGCAATTCATCTAGTTCATAGTGTTCTTCCAAGTAAAGCTTTGCCCCTTTTTCAAGTGCTAATAATGAATAATTTTCATCAATAATTGCTAGAGCTTCTGCCTGGGTTACACCTGATGCTGCTGGGTTCCCATTGTTCTGTACGTTTAATTGATTAAATACATTAACTGTACTTCCACCGGCTATACTTCTAAATACTGATTGCAGTGCAGTACTGGATTCTAATTTAAGTTTAATTGCTTTGTTAACCTCTCCAGATATAAAAGCTTTGTAAGTATCACCCTGTGCCCTTTTAAGTAAATCTAGTTGGCTCTGGGCTTCCATCCTATCTTCTAGTACCCAAGATAGTTGTTGACCAAGTATACCTTCCAGTAGTTCTTTTTGTTTACTAGAGTCCCATATCTTTGCTGATAGTACCCTGTCCCTCATAAATAGTTGTACTCTATCTGGTTCACAATGTAGGAAATTAGCTAAGGCATAAGTACTTAAGCTTAACCCACATAGGTTACCATTACCCAAGAACCATTGTTGTATTACATAATCCTGGACCTTTGTTAAGAGTTCTAACTGTTGGGGTTCTGGTAGTTTAGAATAGGGGGCCATCAACTGTGTTATACCGAATGCCCTTGGTAACCTTACTTTACCATCTGAGTGGTACTTTACCTCCTTAACCTCTGTAACTTTTTTCTTTGACATGTCTTATATCGTTTTTCTGATTATAACCTATAATGGTTAATAGCCCATATACATAAACCCTGTTCTCATAAAAGGTATAAGCAAAGCTCTCCTTATTCTCTCCATAATTTATTAATATGAAGGATGTCTGTGATGTTATATCCCTGTCAAAGACCCTATTCTCGTTTACCCCAAAGGTATTGGGTGGGGGTATAACATCCATGATGCTATAAGCCCCCATTTCAAAGATATGACCATGTAGGTCTTCTATTATACGTTTTTTCATGTTGTCATTGTTGCCTCTCTTCTAGCAATGTGTTGTTCTCTTTTCTCCGTGATGCTTTTCTCAATATCAGGGAATAGTTCTGCCCTTACTTTTATAACATATACTGCAAAGAAAGCAGACCATAGCTTATCTGAGAATGGTTGACCTACCTTTTTATTTGATATTGCCCAGAACTTTGTTTCAATTTCTTTAACGCAGTTCCTGAACTTGGGGTAGGTTATGACCCCCAATTGGAGTACACCTATTTTTCCTAGAAATTCTTGGTTTAACATTGCAAGAAATTCTTCTCGGTTAAACTGGAAGTTCTCTTGATCAAGTCTAAATTGCCCTACATATTGCTTAGTTGTCTTCATGGTATAAATACTTGTTTAGTTTGGGGTTTTATAATGATTTGGAATAAGTAGCCTCTGTTTGGGTCTTCCCAATATGAGCTGTAGATTTTACTTTTGACTGAGCCCATTCTGAATGGCTCTATAGTTAGTGCATTTCTTGGTACTCCAGTTATATACATTGTACAATTTCCTGGGTATGCAATGATAAATTCACTTTGTTTACCTTCTGGCATTTGTCTAAAGAACCCTTCTATGTGGTAGTCTGGGACAAAGTCAGAATCTGGCATGTCTGATTGGTTTCCATTAGTATCAGCATAATCACCAATCTCTGATTCATAAGGTAGGGTGTTACCATACTGATCCCTTATGTTAAGCTGTGATTTATTTAAGTAAGTGTGTTTGATTACTTCTGGGTACATATTACTTATTCTTTTTTCGTTTAACCTTACGTTTAGGGAAGTAATCTGATATCTCGTCCAGCCTATCGGTTACTAGGGCATATACAAATAACTCTAAGTCCCTGAAGAAGTAGTATTGGATATTAGTGGGTGTGACATATAAGTCATAAAGTTTAAAGAATCTTTTCCTGTGTTTAGCTTTTAGTGATCTTTGAGTGAAGTGAGTGAGTAAGCACCTTTTATGGAGCTCAATCAGGTCCTTTCGCGTCTTTAGTATTTCCTTTTTGTCAAGCATGATATAGTGGTCAATAATTATAGATATAGAGAAATAAGTCTGAGAATAGTAATTGCTCAGGCATTAGGAATTACCCTAAACCCGAGCATTAAGGTAAAAGCAGATTAGGATGCATTACCAATTTTCATTACTGTTGACTGGTATGAAAGATAAGCTTTCTTTGCCCGGCGATATTCTTTTGATTCTTGGTCCTTGATACGTAGCATATCCCTTTCCAGCTTGTCCAGTTGGTTACGGATTTTTTGTCTCCAGGATTTACGTGATAAGGTATCAACCACATCTTCAGGATAGATGTATTTAACCTCCCGGTTTGAGATTACTGACTCCACCAATGTTGCTTTGTTAGTTGGTGTTACTTCTTTAATCACTGTGGCTTTTTTGTCAGCCTTCTTTTCAATTGCCTTTTGTGCTTCAAGTACTAAAGCCTTTTTGGAAGCCTTTACCTTTGTGGTAGTAGGTACTTCAGTTGTTGTTTTCATAAATTGATTTTTTAATTATTTGAATAAACAAAGATAATACTATTTTTTCAATATATACTATAAAATACAAATTTACTATGGTATTAGGGTGGATTAGCCTATCGGCTACTTTCAATGTCATCTATTATATTGTCAATATCACTACTGTCATAATCTGTTGTGTCTTTGGCTGATGGTTTTACCTGCTTAGGTAAAGGTCCATGCCAATGGCTTTCATAGCGATAGTCTTTAGTTTTAGGGTCGTAGCCCCAAGCTGCACCCCTAGAAGGGTCTGGCTTGGGGAAATTATAACCCTGAGTATAGTCTGCTTTCTTTGAGCTGATGATTGAAAATACAGCCACTATTACTAACATAGCAATCTTCCCTTTGTGATCCTTGATGTGGTTACTGTTTTGCATAAATTAAATTATTAATTATTTGCAAATATAATACAATATATTGAATATACAATAAATTAAAAAAGGTTTATAAGGGTATGCCTAGCATCTATTCTAGTTTAATATCAACTTCTTCAAAGGAGCATTTATCTTTTATGTATTGGAAGAAAAACTTGCCTATTGATTGGGCTTCAAGGAGTTGTTTATAACCCGTGGAGGATACACTATATTTATATACCTTGCCATTGTGGAATTGGATATATAGGCAGGATTTACCATCATGGAATACCGATGTTATATTAGATGATTCTGTTTTTGTAAATTCACTTAATGGGAAACCCCCAACTACTTGCCTTTTTTGTTTTGGCAAATCAACTGACATAGAGAACTTTTCGATTGTTACTGATATACTTTGCTTTTTTTGCTTTTTTGCTTTTTTCATCATGTTTAATATTAGTAGTTAATAATTTGATCTCGGGGTTCCTTGTTTCCTCAATTAAGAAGAACTTATTCCAAAGGTCTTTTACCCCTTGTGGGTATTTTACTATGTAAACTTCTTCCATGTGGAAAAGGATATGCCTCATGATTGAAATATCTTTTTCAACCATTATACCCAAGTACATTGGTTGCTTACTTAGTTCTGTGTATTGGCTTATCTTCCATTTTGCCTCCCTTTTGGCAATATCTAGTGAAGCTTGGTACTGCAATAGTAGTTCTTCATCCTCTGCTAATAGGTTCCCTCTTAGAATATTTGAGAATGATATAATTTGAATATCGCAGATGTCTTTTAGTATTTTAATTTCTTGGTCTGAAAAGTGTAGTTCCATTTTATGTGTGATTAACGTCGTTCGTAGGCTTCTGCCATTTGGTCTTTTAAAGTACTTGAGAATATAACATCCTGATACCAGCGTATGAAGAACTTAGTTGGTTTTCTTTCTGGACTGGCAATTAGTTGTCTCATTTCGGTAGAGAATTTTAATCTCTCTTCCTCAATCATGTACTTAGGGAACTTGGTTAATTCAGTGTTGTTAAATGATAGGGCATATTTAGTTGGTATTTTTGCCTTGATTGGTTTTTTGCGTTCTTTATATAAGTAAGGAACAAATTTCTCTTCCCTTTCTCCTACTATTTGAAAGCCGAATATAATCTGAGGATCATACTTATCTGTTTTAGGATCCTTTGCCCTTTTGATGCACCTTACCATCCATTGTAGTGATGCTGGGTATTGACCAGTAGTACTAGCTTCTCCAATATCCCTGTCTCTGAATGGGAAGTCTGGGAAGTAAGTAAGGAAGTCTTCTGTTAGCATGAATACAAATCCTAAACCCCTTAATTGGGTTATAATCTCATCCTGATCCCTACCATCATTTTTTACTATGTTTTCAATGTGGCTTAGGATCTCTTCCCTTGGAGAATTGAACTCAGTTATTGCATTAGGAGTTCTACCTCTTGGGTTTACCTGTTTACTTGTTAAGCCAGAAGATACTCTATCCAAGTAACCTTTTAATGACTCAACATCCTGTTGACACATTAGGCTGGCCTCAATTCTTAGAGGTCCTGTGTGGCCTTGTTTTGGACCATTAGTAAATTCTATTGCCTGGTCTACCAATCGGTCTGATTGAATAGTTCCATCCTCATTTAGGTATTGCACCCTGAGTTTAGGCTTATATATGTTTTCTGTTTCCTGGAGTTTTTTTGCTATGTCCATAATGTTAGTTAAATACTAAGACCGGAAAAAGCATGTGCAATTTCCGGTCGGGGGTTAGAATGAGATTCATACTTTGATAAGAACCGGGCTATTTATTACCGTGTTGATTTAATCTTCCTTGGTATGTTTCTTTTTTTTCTTGTCAGATTTCTTATCCGTTTTTTTAGCTTCAGCGGCAGGAGCTTCTACTTTAACCGATTTCTTTTCTGGCTTAGCTTCAACCAAAGTCTTAGCTTTTTTGTCAGTAACCTTTTCTACCTTTTCTGGTTTGTTACCGGCACGCATTTTAACCCTGTATTTCTTTTTTTCACCCGAGGTCATTTCTTTGCCATTTACCAATGGGTAGTCGTATTTGGCAAGAACTGATGCTTTCTTTTCCTTTGGTTTTTCACCTTCTTTTGCAACCTTTTCTTTGGTTCTTTCACCCTTACCTTTTTCAGCAGGTGCGGTGGCATTGATTTTATCCCTGGTGGAATTAATGACTGCTACTAAAGCCCGAACTGCTTCACCATGCTTTTTGCTTTTGGTGTAATCCACTGTAGGATCCAGTTTGTTTTCTTCAAAATACTTAGCAAGTTTTTTGGTTGCCTTTTTGTTCTTTAATAATAATTCTTCGTCTACCTTTGGAGTAGCTACCTTAACTTCAGATTTTGCCATTTTGTTGTTGTTTTTTATTGGTTTGTATTATAGTATATGATTATAGCTTTTTATAGGATTTATGGGTATCTATATCCTTAATCTCTAGGATTTGTATTTTAAAGCCCTTGGTATCTGCCCAATAGTTTAAAAGAGCTTCCCCCTCTTCCCTTGTTATATTAATATAGTAATGAATAAATTCCTGAGGCACCTTAAAATCATTTTCTTCAATCACCCTAAAGTTAATATGTAGGATGTTCCCATGTCCATAGTTGAGAAGTTTTGTTTGGTAACTTCTTATCTTTGACTTAACCATTGCAGCCCTTTTAGACATGATGTCCTGTAGACCATGTTTACCTTTAGCTTTTGCAGCATATAGATTAGCCTCCACTACCTGTAAGTCAATTAGTGACTCTTGTATTAGTGATAACAATTCTTTTAATCCTACCATCTTGGTCTATCCATTAGTTTCTCATTACCATCAATTAGCAAAGCATACATATCTAATAATTGCTCAGTTCTTAATAAAATATGTTTAGCCATTATTTCATCTTCTTTGGGCAATTCCTTGCTTGATTCTAGTAAAGTTCTATAATAACTTATTGAATTGCTTAGTGCAATATAAATAATTTCTTTCTCGTCATCCATATTGTGAATGTTTATAAATGAATAAAGGTAGGAAGTTGCCCCCCTACCTTTAAACCCAAATTTACCTAATGTTTTTGTTGTGAAGATTAATCTTCGTCTTCTTCAGCGCCTTTCTTTTTCTTGCCTTCACCAGCAACTCCCGGTTGAAGCATTCCGTGACCTTTTTTGGCTTTCACCTTAACACCCGGAACGAATGTGACAGCAACTGCAATAGCATCCCCTTTTTCGTTTTTGATAACTGTTGTTACCAGGGTACCCGTTTTACGAACCGAGCAACCAAATGTTTCAACTGTAGTTTTACCTACCGTAAGGGTATCAATCTGTTTCGAGTTTTGACGTTGTCCATCTGGACGGGCTTTAAGGGCCTCTTTGCGAGCTTCGCGTTTTGCCAGTTTTGCAGCTTCTGCTGTAGCATCTGCACCTTTTACTTTTCCTTTAGCTTCGTCTTTTTTTGAAGCTGATTTGTCTTTAGCCATAATGAGTGTTGTTGTAAAAATTAAATATTTGTGTTTAAGAAATGTTGTAAAACATAAGGGGGGTAGTCAAGTAAGTGTTATGCTTAAGGTTCATAACCAGTACTGTGAGCCCCCCTTAGTGGTTTATTTTTTGCCTTTTTTGGCAGCCTTGGGAAGTTTGATGCCCAGTTCTTTTGCGATGGCAGACCGGAGTTTTTCAACTTCTTCCTCATCGAAGTCATCAGGATCAGTGTCAAGGTCTTTGTCATCGCAGACATCTTCCAGTTCTTCATAATCCATTTCGGCAAGTGATTCTGCAGTGACTTCGTCATCATCATCATCGTCCGAATCATCGTCATCATCATCATCATCATCGTCCGAATCATCGTCATCATCATCATCATCATCGTCCGAATCATCGTCATCATCATCATCAGCTTCCGGTGCAATTAGGTCGATAACTTCCTGGGTGATTGTTAATGCAAAGATGATTGAACCATCCGACATGGTGATTTTGATAAGGCCACCGCCTAAAAATTCTGTAGACTCTACTGTTACTTCTTTTACTTTTGCTTTCTTAGCCATGATGTAATTGTTTTTTAAAAATTAATAATTGTTATTGTTGTTTTACTCATTAATGAGCTTTTGCTGTATTATATAGTTTCCCAAACTTCCTTGAAGTATATTGCTCTTGTTTTCTTGATTGAATAGCACCAATTGGGCAATAGCATTTTTAATATCATCAATGGTATTATCCTCACTGATATCTAATGGTTCTTTACTAGTTATTTCATCTGTGGGTATAATGTTGTACTTAACATGTTTTATAATCTCAGTTTCAACTGGCATATACTTCTTATATGTTGCCAAGTAGTATTTGAGCTTAGGCAACTTAGGCTCTTCTTGTTTTATTACGTTTATCATAAATTACAGTATTGAATTTTAGTGCAACCTTGTAAGGCAATGGCTGCAAAATTGGGATATATATACCTTATGTTTATATCCTTGCCTTTTTTAATATCCTTTTGTAATTGATCATAGTTCAATGTGAATTTCATAGGGTATACCCATATAGTATTTTCTATTGAACGGTTGCTCATTATATAGCAAAACTTGGTATTAGAGTAATCAAATTGGGCAATAGGAACAAACCCTCTGAATGCTAATTCTTTAGCTAAGTACTTGTCTTTACTGGTTTTTTGGAATGGTATATTCCTTGTGGGTAGCCATGCCTCATAGGCTTCTATTATTTTGGGTAACTTTCTTATTAACTTCTTTAGGGGTATGACATACATTTTATGTATCTTCATAATAAGTAGTAGGTCATTGGGCTGGATTTCTTCATCCTTATATAGGGTAAGCCAATCTCCCCCATTTAAAAGCCTTTTCCATAACCTGTAGGATAGGTCCCTTTTCTTATATACCTTTACCCAATCTATTGTAGTATCACCTAGTACCATAAGTTTTTAGTTTATATGTTTTATGTAACCTTACCACTCCTGATGGCTGGTTGTCTTTATTCCTTCTTTTTAGAAGCTTGAAGTAAGTCCTTCTCCTTGACCTGTTGAATTGGTATTCTGGTGGGACATAGTATTTTTTTACTTGGTGGCTTTTCCCATCTAACCTAAAAGAGTTCTTACCAAGTTCCAGGCCTTCCTTTATTGCAACTGACCCCTTGATTACCTTTAGCTCTAGCATGCCCTTATTCCCAAATTGCTTTTCTAGAGTAAATAAAGCTTCCTCTCTAGTATAATAGGATATTGGTACAAGATTTACTTTTAGGCTCTCCTTGTAGTACCAGGGGTAGTACTTATTCTTATATATCTTTTGGTCGTTTACTTTTCTCATGATTTATAAAGCCCTTTATTATTGATAACATATTGTGCTCCAGCATACTCAAAGTTATCAGTATTTGTTTTTAGGTGGTAAGAGTCACCCCAATCTAGTTCATCATGTATAAATACCGTGCACCCAGATAGAGGCTTATCAGCTTTAGTATTTTCTAATAACCCATATCTTATAGTGTCATATTTACCCGTGTGAGGTTTTAAAAGCTTTTCAATGAGTATTAGCCTTCTAAAATCTTCTATAGTAAAGTAAAAGGTAAAGTATTCATTGTATATGGCTTTATCACTATTTTCAAATAATGCCCTTTCATATAGTATGGTTAATAGTGAGGGGCTATTAAATACTTTTTCCATATCCTGATTTATCATGCTTTCTTAGCTTCCCTGTTTGCAGTTCGGAACCATATGCTAACTGATTTTAGTGAGGCATCTGGGAATTTCTTTAGGACCCTAGCATTAACCTTCTCAAGTGACTTGCCCCTTCTTGCAAGTTCGAAGGTGTAAGATTTTTTAGTTCCTTTGTATAAACCAGCTTCATCTCGTTCCCTTTTTACTTTCTTAGGTTTAGTTAAGCCTTTAATTCTTTTGTGTTTAGTGATGTTTCCATCTTCGTCTTTTTCACCAATAAACCCCAACCGTAGTTGAGGATGTCTCATTGCATTGTCTGCTGAGTAACCAATAAGTTCTAATTGATTATCCACCCAGTCATCGAATTGATCAATTAATGAAAGGTCAGGTTTTGATAAGCTGGATTCGATAAAGGAAATTAGGCTGTAGATGTTTGCTTCTACCACATCTTGGAAAGCCATGCCCCTTATAACGGCTTCCCGTTTTAGGTCCTTGTAAGACTTTCTATCATGGGTTCCAGCAATGCCCTTGATATTAGCCTTCTTGTCGTTTCCCTTTTGTTTCTTGACTCTGGTTTTCATGTTGAATTGTTGAATTATTAATTATTTGCAAATATACGACATTTATATTATATACACTAATTTTTAAAAAATTTCATCAGGAGCTCTCCTTTCATTATGTAGGGATTTATTTTTTGCTGGTTTATGAGTGAAGTCGTTATATGCCATATCAAGTCTATCAATGTAAAAGTTTATATTGTTTACTTGGTTATAGTTTACTGTTCTAGTTAAACAGTCCCGGTATTCTGGCCAATACTTTTGACCTTGTGATGCTTTTAAATCTTCCTTGAAATACCTTGTTAGCATATAACCAAATACATCTGCTTGTTCTTCTTCTTTAAATATGTATATACATAGTTTGGATAGTTTTTTTAAGGTGGTGTCATCAGTTTTTATGGGTATTACCTTGTAGCCATCGCTAAATAAAGTGCTAGAAACTAAGGGAATATAGTATATTTTTTTATTAGGTTTTCGAGGAACATACCAGAAGATATTCATAATAGCTTTTACTTTGTATTCTGCAAGTTTATTCATATAAGTAATGTATACCTTATCCCTTTTGTTATTCCTTCGTTTATATGCTGAAGGTTGTTGTATTTTCCTGGGTAGTATTCTCCAGTTATTCCATCGATCAAATTCCATGATTAGTTTGTATAACCTTATGTCTATCTGACATTCAGATTTGCTTAGCCTATCCATGTTTTTTATTATGAAGGTTTGACTGATGCTTGGTACAACTAAAGAGGAATCTCCACAATAAGTTATTGCTTCACTTCTTACTATACGTTTTTCTAAGCATGCTTCTATGTAATCCCTAAACCTTGAATCAGCAACTGTTTGAGGGCTGAATAAACTTTCTATGCCTATTTCGAAGTATTCCACAAATAGCCTAAAGAATTTCTCTGCCCTCTCTTTTAGTTCTAAATACTTATAGTGTGATAGCTTTAATACTTCTCCAGCTTCCCATGAAGACATCCCATTGTTTAACGTTAAATATAGACTGTTCTTCTCTACGTCAGTCAGCATTGCCCATGCTATCTCTTCATGTTTTTTCATCAGAATTGCCTTTTAGTTAGTTTATCTTCAATATCTTCAGACTGGATATTTGTAGTATCTAATTCTGTGCTGTTGCAGAATAGTTTATTCTCATCATAGTTTTGATAGATTGAGTATACTACGTTATCCATGGGGAGTTTAACTATCATATTAGTATTGCCTGGGTATAGCATTACAGTTATTTCCTTAGTAACAAGGTTGACTTCTTTTATAGTAGCATTAACACCATTAAATGGGTAGCCCCTTAGTACTACGTAAGAGTCAATACTTAGGTTTATTATTTCATCTGCTTGGTATACCTTATTTTCTCTAGACATCCTTTTAAATCTCCTTACTTCATTGTTACTTGCAATAGCAACCTTAGAGAAATCATCGAAGTCTTCACCATCAATTCTTCTTCTTAGTTTCTTTTCATGCATTGTATCATTTGATTTAACCCATGAGCCTATCCCAGTTATGTCACGAGTTAGTTTCCTTAAAAGTGGTCTAGAGTAAGCCATCTCAGTGGGCATCTTTACAAAGCCATAGTTGAATAGCAGTGGGACATCTTCATAAATATCCTTACCCTTTTGCCTCTTCCTTAGGATTGATACTGTGGGTAGGCTTACCTTTACCCCTAGTTTATCATACCCTTTTTCCTTAAGTTCTTTAGCTATGGTTAAGCAATGTTTGTTGTTGATGTTAAAAATACACCACTTAGATGATTTTTTCATTTCTTAGCTTTTAATCGTTTCCTTGACTCTTTATATACTTTAGCGTAATCAGCATACTTAATGATATCAGATGCCATTACAATCATCAGCTTTATATGTTTAGCATTTATAAGCATTACATTTACATCCTCATGTGGCATGGTATCAATTAGTATTCCCCCAAATTGTTCATCAACTACAAAGAAGTAATCTCCCTTTTTCATCCCATTATACCTCATCATTAGGATAGGAAGCTTGTTCCCCCTCTCCGCATCTTCAAGAGCTTGATTCCAGAATTGGAGGACTTTTGCTCCCTTTGTTCCCAATAGGATATGCTCAAAATTAATTTCCTTATAGTTTTTGCACTCAATACTAAAGGGGAACCTGAGATAGTGTTTGTTATCTGAACAGATGATATCTCCCGTAGTATCCGTTGTACGGGACCACCTAAGCCCACCACTAGAGGGCACTCTACTAAATTCATATCCTGTCCAATCTTTCCACCACTTACAGGTATCTCTTTCATTTTTTGATCCCTTAGCTTTTGAGTTAATTCGTGCCATCCCATGTTTGTGTTTGTTTAGTTATTAATAGTTTAATTAGTTAAAGGTAGTTAGACCATTCTTAGAGTCTAGGTTTAAGATCTTAGCATTGCTAAGGGGTAGGTTTTCCTGGTGTGTGATGATGTATATGCTCTTGCCCTTAGACAATTGCTTTATAAGGTCTACCACTATTTCGATATTACTTCTAGATAAGCTTTCAAATACTTCATCTAGAAATAGTATATTAATATCTTTTGTACTAGAAGTGGATTCCCACATTGCAAAAGCCATAGCAAGATTAACTAATTGCTTTTGGCCACCGGATAAATCAGCATAATCAACTACTATACCACCTATCTCTACTAGTGTATAAAAGTCCTTCCTTGTATTTGATAGGTCTACCCCAAATTCTATTCTTAATCCCAGGGTATCAGCATATTGCATTAGTATATCATTTATACCATCCATTGATGATTCAAATATATATGACTTGATCCCGTTGCTACCAAGTGGATCATCTATTACCCAATTATAATCATTGAGTTGCTTTTCAATAGGTAATAACTTCTTTTCCAGAACTCTTATCTCCTCTTTGTATTTCAAATACTTCTCTTTATACTTAGGAGAAAGTACTTCTAACTTGGCATTCTTGATTATGTCAATTTTCTTTTCTATAGTATTAGCTATTTCCAGGTTCTTCTTATTCTTCTCAACTATGTTATGCCACTCATTTTCTTCATCTCTTATGCTAATAAGCTTATTATTAAGCCTTTCATACTCATCATGGTAGTTATTCATTTCAACTATTGCCGATTCAAGTTCTTTTAACTTTGATATTGCCAAGTGAGGGTTTATTATGATTAACCCAATAATCTCTTTTACTAAACTACCTAAGCCTTTAACTGAAGTTACATCTGATACCTTTTTTTTGTTAGAGTTATAATTTTCTCGTAACTCTTCTAGTTGTTCTTTAAGCCGGACCTTTTTTTCAGTAGCCTTAGCTAGTGACTTTTCAATCTCTGGGTCGTACCTTCTTAAAGTTCTTTTTATTTCCTTTAGTTGAGTTATATATTCCTCAAGTTCTTCACCTATAGCAGTTGCTTGATTTGATTCTCTTGCTTTTAGTTCTAGGTAGGTTTCTTTATTAGTTTCATAACTAGCCCTCATTGTATTTAAAGGATTTGTTATTAAACTAAGTTCTTCTTTTATCTTGTCCCTTTCCTTTTGTGCAACTGTTCTTACTACTGATAGGTAGCTTACATCGAATACTTCTTCGAATAGTTTCCTTTTCTCTGTACCAGATTCTTGTATTAATCTCTTTAGGCCCTGGCCAAACATGATAGAGTTCTTGAATAGAGAGTAGGATAGTGTAAGGTTAGCTTCAATTAGGGCCTGTATCTCATCCTTCCTTTTATTCTTAACCTCTACGCCTTCTATTAGATATATCAGCCTATTAGCACCCTTTGAGCCATGTACTTTTTCACCATAGTTAGAACACCTAATTACTTGGTGTAGTGTTGTACCATTATTCCAGTATATCTCTACACTAGTACCCCTGTAATCTTTTGGCCTTCTTTCTTTCCATGTGTTTACGTCTTTAGCATCTTCCTTAGCTGTCTTATTATAGAGTACCCATGTTATTGCTGATAGGAGCGTAGTTTTACCTACTCCATTTTCTCCTCGTATAATAGTTATATGCCCCCCATCAAGATCAATTTCATAATCCTGGATAGAGCAGAAGCCTTTTATTATTAGTTTCCCAAACTTAATCATTGTCTTTCAGTAGTTTAGTTAGTAACCTTGATTTGTCTTTATCTTTGATGCCTTTTTCACGCATATACTTCTTTGCTAGTTTAGTTTTAGAAAGATTAGCAGTAATTCTATTACTCTTAGTATCTGTGTTTACTAGAATATGCTTAGGAATTACTGTGTAATAGTTATAATCATCTTTAATACCTTCTTCCTTTTCAACATCTATAAATTTGGGGAACTTCTTTGCAAGGGATTTAAACTTAACAGATAGGTCATTGTATATTACCCAATAACCCATTTCACAATTCCTATCTGTCCTCCTTTGTTGGATGGGTGCACCAATCATGTATACCTTTTTTGAAAGCCTTTGTGGTTTATGTATGTGGCCACATAATACTAGATCAAATTTATTGATAAGGTTTACATTGATATTTTCACTTGAACCAACTTCAGAACCATCAGTATCTTTTGCACCTGGGTAATCTGTATGTAGTAATAGGATGTTCTTATCATGCTGATTAAACCTTAGTATTATTTCAGTTAAGTGTTTATTCAAACCTTGGTTATGGTCAAGGTAGGATATACCCCAAACCTTATATCCACCATATAAACCTACGTACCCATTTATGGGATTTAGAAAGTTGAATATTTTTGATAGCGATGACACTATACCAGGTGAGGTATAGACTGATGGCTTATCAGTATGGGCAGTGCCTTGGCCAAGTGTTACCAATTGGTTCTTATTCTTTATCTCATGGTTGCCTTCAATGAAGAAGCAGTTCCAAAGGGGTTCTGTGTTTAGCCTAATAAACTCTTCAATTATAAGCCTGAATAGGTCACTATCGATGCTCTCGGGTTTGTGTAGCATATCACCAAGAAAGAAGGCCGGAACCTTCTTTTTTATACATTGCTTTCTTATGTAGTGAAGAACCTCGAACTGGTTCATTGTTCTGCTGTTGTCTTTGTTAAACTTAGTCCAGATATTCAGGTGTAAGTCTGAGAAAGCAATTGCTATGGGTCTTTTATTTGACATTGCCCAAGAATTTACTGATTAGTACTTTGTTATTCTCCATGTTCCTGTTATTTAAAACAAGTACTTTTATACCCATTGGCATGTAACTGTATGTATGGCCAAAGTATTTACCAGTTCTTAAGCCCAATCTTTTAAGTACTCCTATCATTACCATAGATACCATCCACTGGAAATATGTATTTAATATCCTCTTTTCATTATTTTCAACTCTCCAGGTATCAACCATTGATTCAGTACATTGCATTACAATTAGGTGGGTACAGTCCCTGAATAATAGCATTTTTGCTGCATGTTCAAAACCTTCAATTTCACACTTGGGTATTACTTTTGAAAGTTTGTATATGAAATATGCAATGCTATCAATATATGACCTGTCGGTTACAAAACTTAAACCTTTAGTAGTATAGCCTAAGTATACCTTTGCCCTTGCCCATAGCAACTTATAATCTTCATTATAAATTACCTTTGAATCCTTGCTTACCATATCAGCATGGCTTTGATCTTTAGTTGATGGTACCATATCAGAGTATGAACCACTTATGAATGGTATACCATATTTATCTGCAATAAACTTGGATAGGTGGGTCTTGCCTATCCCACTGGGACCCACAAACATAATACGTTTTACTTTACTTTCCATTTGCTTAATTCTTTAAAGGTGTTTATAAATTCAGTAGACTGGAATGAGGATAGAGAGTACCCATTAAACATGGTTACTAGCTTCCTGTTTATAAATTCATCCTTCCCATATTTTATGGGTATGTTTTTTACCATTGGGTATTTTCTTATAAAGAAGTTAAGATCAATAAGGTGCCTATTCTTAGTCATTACTTCATTAAGTGTTTGCTTATTTACCCTACTTTCTTTGTAATCGCCCATTATAAATTTCTCTATACAGTTATATTTCTTAAGTAATGCAGTAGCTTTTACTTCTCCAATGCCTCTATAGCCGGGTATGCTATCGGATTCATCCCCCACCATTGATAACCAATCAACACATTGGTCAGGATTATACCCAGTTAACTTTATGCAATTAACTTCAGTGATTAATTGGTCTTTAGATGGGCTCATTACCTTTACCCTTTTAGATATCAGTTGGTGAAAATCTTTGTCAGAGGATAGTATAGTTACTTCACCCTCAAAGGTTTTAGCTAAGTAAGCAATGTAATCATCAGCCTCCCATTCATTACTGAATGATTTATCAAATACATAAGGTACTCCCAACCTTCTAAGGATCTTCATTATCAACTTTTTTTGTTTTTGTAATGACTCATAATCCATACCCAGTTTTTTAGGTCGTGTCTTATAACCTGGAAGTATGTTAGTCCTATGTTTTGATCTGCCATTATCAAATGTAACAATAACATATTCAGGCTTGAACCTAAATATATTAGAGTGTAGGATCTTTAGAAAACCATATATTGCACCAGTTGGAACTCCTTCAGTAGACTTGAAGCCTAAGAACTTATGGTATGCCCTGTGTAATAGATTTTCTCCATCAATTATTAATAAACTATTCATCTTCATTCTCATCAGCCTCCTTTACCTGTGACGTATACTTTACATTACCTACTGGAAATAGGTTAACTCCTAAGCCTTCAATTTTCTTTCTTGTAGTGCTGATAGTATTGATATTAGCTTTACGTAATAACTTCCTACGAAGATCATCATCTTTTTCAATTAATGCAAGGAATTTCTCATCCCCCCTACATAAAGTTACACCCTTTATAGAGTAAGTACCACCATTGTTTTTGCTTATAGCACCGGCTTCTAGTAATGAGTCGGATAAAAAATAATACTTATCAAAGCCAATATCTTTTTTACCATCCTGGTTGAAATACATGGGTGCACCCTTTATAGTTCCCCTTGGGGGCCCAACTTTATTTTTCATAACCCTTATTGAAGTTACCCTGCCTACTTTCCTATCTTTACCTTTTATCTTTTCAAGGATTTGTTTACCACCATAAAAAGCAATACGTATAGAAGCATAAAACTTCATTGCACCGCCTCCTGGTGTAGTATCAGGATTCTCAAACATACCAGCTTTTAGATTCTTTCTTAATTGGTTAATGTATATCTGTGATACACCTAGTTTAAACATTAACTCAGAACGTACCCTTAGCATCTTGTAAATAGCTTTTGCTCTATTACCCATATCGGCTTTAGAGTCTACCATTTTTGAATTGATATTTACCATACAATCCAACGCAGCAGTTGAGTCTAATATGAATAATATGGGTTCATTGTGGGTTAATTGTGATCTCCAATATATTGCCATATCTGCAAGCCAATCAGATATCTCTTCAACTACTGTTGAAGGTAACCTTATTATCCTTGTTAAATCTAATCCATTTGCTATTGCCCAGGCATTAGTGAATGCTTGTTCTGCATCTGCTATTAGAACTACTCCACCTAATGCTTGGGTTACATAAGCGAAATCATAGGCCATTAGAGATTTACCTGAAGACTCTTCTCCATATATCTCCATGATTTTACCATATGGAAGACCTCCCCCTGTTTGGTAATTGAAGGCTAAATGCCTTGATGGTATTCTTGGGTATCTATCATCATCATTTTCAGAAGCTACTGACATCCCAGGGTACCTTTTCATTAACTCATTTTTTGTAGGTATGGTTATACCTATCTTAGTTTTCTTTGCCATGAATCTTTTTGTTTAGTACATGAAATAAGGGGCGACATATAATATACCGCCCCTTACTAGTTGTTGTTTTATTAGGGTAGGATTAAATATCTCTTACTCTTTTCTTTTTCTTTTTGTCCTTTAGACCTTCTTTGAACTTGTCCCTGGATTTACTATCCTTGGGTTTTTTTGCTGGAGCATCCCCATCCTCACCTGAGTTTAAGAACTTAGCAAGTGTATCCTCAAGTTCCTCAAATGAAGGAATTTGTGACCTTACAATTTTTTCAAGGTCGCAAGTATTTGAACGGTCTTTGGGTAATGCTTTCTTTTGGCAAGGTGATACAGAATAAGATGTATCTAGTTGGCCAACCCCAGTTCTGATAATTTTAATATCATACCCTTCTTTTTTATCAGTCATATCCCCCCACTCATCCTCATCAAGGTAGAGTTCAGTAATGTCCTGGTAAGCACCTCTTGCAACAAGTACTGCTTTGTCAGTTTGATCAACTTCTTTACCCTTTTCGTCCTTGTAAGAGTCACACCCAATTGCATACTTCCTTTTAGGTACCAGACGTTTTGCTAATGCTTTGTCATCATCATCATCTGAATCCTTTAGTTCTTTGTACTTATCCATAAATGGACAGGGTTCATCAAATGTTGCTGGGGATACCACACCACCCAATTCTTTACCCAGGTAGAACTGAATTACCTCAATGGCTAATTCTTCATCATCACCTGGTGACTTTAGGCGTAGCCTTGTTGTACCAACTTTTGGGAATATGAATCCACCACCTGCACTACGTTTTTCAAGGTCTTTTTTCCGGTCCATCATTTTCTCACGGGCAGTTTTACCACCTGTAGATAACTTCTTCTTTTTAGTTTTGTCTTCCTTCTCTGCTCTCATGACTTTACTTTATTATGTTAGTTTAATTGGATACTCAGAATACATAATCTCATTAACTGATATACACCTTAGTTCATGTTTGTCAGGGTTAAAACCTTTTACTAATAGGGGTTCTAGTAGATCAATTTCCTTACCAGCATATAAGCCATAGGTAAGTACATTACCAATCCCAACTACAGAGGTATAGGTCCGATTCTCTTCAGTGAACTCTCCCATTTGAACACAGATACCCTTTCTTGGTACCCCTTCTGTTACTTCTCCGGGTATGATTATACCAGATGCAGTCCTACCCTCAATTTCTTTAGGTGTAATGATTATAACCCGGTTCTCAGTTACCTGACCCCTTTTGTATAACTCACTGTTGATTAACATTGCAGTATCTTTTGAAATAAGAGACTGGCCAAGCATTGTTGCTAAATTCATAATGTTTTTGTTTATATATTAATAGTTTATAGAAATTCTTTAGTGTTCTCTACGTAGATTAGCTGATACTGTTTGTAATATCTTTTCCCTACCCTCATAGGCCCTGCATATTGAAATAAAGTTGCTTGCCTTACTAACTGCCCTTAGGTATTTTTTATATAAGCTTTTATATTTGGGGTTAGAGTTAGCCTTATGTTGTGCTGTTTCATTGGTAATGCCACTACCAGACCCCTTATAATATATATAAGCTTCACTATAGGCAACATCCTTGCTCCTTTCTAGAGTATCACGGAGTTTTACTTGTTTATCTCTTAGTAAACAAAGGAATGCATAACTAGAAGGACTCTCTTTTAATTGAGAGTTGATAACATTTTCACTTATGGATAATTCCTGGGAAATGTTTATGTTTATTTTCTCACCCTTATAGTGTACAGTTAATACATCCCGCTTAATCTTACTGATTTGTGTTATTTTATCTTGCATATAGGGCTTTACTTTTATTAAAGTTATCATTGAACTTAATTGGAAAATCTGAATAAGGGATGTCCCGTACTTTATTAAATTCCTTGTAATAATCATCTTTATTGAAGTCTTTTGATAGTAGATTAGTATAGTCATAGCCTGGTACAAAGGGCAATTCTTCACCATAGTTTCTTCCAACCCCAAAGTCAGCATCCATCTCAACGTCATCAATTTGGAAGCCAAAGTACTGTTTAGTACTTGGGTTCTTGCATATTGACCATAGTGCATGGATTAAGAATGGAGTTACATCCTTAGGATCTGCCTCATATACAATGGAGTCATGTACTGTTGTGTTTTCATGTATTCTTGGTAACTCACCTAGTTTAATCTTTTCCCATATTAATATGGATGAGAATAGTGCAAAGTCAGTAGCAGTTCCCTGAATAGGTGAATTAGATGCAAATCTTAATGCCTCTAGATATTCTCTATATACTTCACTATATACTCCGGGTAACCTTCTCTTCCTACCAAACATTGTTTTAACCCAACCATGTTTCTCTGCAAACCTATGTTGTTTTTCAATAAATTTCTTTACCTTTGGAAATTCTAAAAACCAAGCATCTAACTCAACCTGAGCTTCTTCAATTGAAACTGGTGCACCTGGCTCAGATAGTGACTCAGATAACTTCATAGCAGTTTGTTCATAAGCTATACCAAAATTAATTGTCTTAGCTTGTTTTCTTCTCTTCTTCCACGTTTTATATTCGGGGTGTTGTTCATCCTTATATATTACAAGTGTTTCCTCATAATCAGTTTTGTATTTCTTACAAGCTGTAGCAAGGTGAATATCCCTACCAGTTCTAAACCACATAAGCATGGTTTCTTCTTTTGCAAGATGAGCAAGTACCCTTAACTCAGCCTGAGAATAATCGAGCATGATGAATATCTTGCCTTCACCTGGTATCATCATCCTTTTAATATCCTCGTTGGTTGTAACCCTTGGGAGATTTTGAAAATTTGGGTCGTTAGAACTAAGCCTTCCTGTAGTTGTTCCATGTATATTAAACTTAGGGTGAATCCTACCATCTGATCCAACCTTTTCACCAATACCTTTTACAAATGTGGAATTAATGGTTTGGAACCCCCTTAACTCTATAAGCCCATCTATAAAACCATGTTTATCATAATCCTTTAGTTTTAGTATATCCTCTTCAGCTGTAGATGGTGCACCTTTATCAGTATAGTTTTGTATGGGGAATTTAAACCCTTTTTTATGGGTGTAAAGTAAAGCCCCCATTACTAATGGTGAACCAAAGTTAATTGGCTCTATAAGTTTCTTTTCATCATTAGTTCTAAAGTCACCAACTGTTAACCTGCTTATTTTTTCCTCCCTGGAATCAATCTTTTTATTAGCTGCATTGATTTTCTTTTGGTCATCAAGTTCTTCAATCTCATTATTTATAGCTTCAATTTCATCCTCTATCTTTGATATATAAGCTTCCCTCCTGTCTTTTATTAAAGCCTTTTCAAACTTCATAACCCTTGACATCTCCCTAAGTTTCTTTTGGGCCTCTTCTGTTAATGCATCATATTTAATACCAAGTTCATGATTTAGTTCAATATCAAGCTTCATACCATTTCTTTCAGCATCCTCCAGTACTCTGCTAGCCATCATAATTAAATTTCTATATAAACTATAGAAGCCTAAGTCAATGAGTTTCTTTTCAAAGAATAGCATAAGTCGTAAGGTACAGTCAGAATCTTGTCCACTATATTTACTTAACCCCTCTAAAGGTTTTTTATCCCATGGCAATTTACTACCTTCATAATTTTCATAGCCTGAAAATTCAGGTAGATACCTTTTTACCATATCTTTTAAACCCATTGGCCTTTCCTCATCCAGGAGATATTTTGCAAGCATACCATCTAAGGCTCTACCCTTATGCCAGATGTTGTACCTTGCCATTATCTGATTATCAAACTTCCAATTCCATGCTACCTTAGTTATATCTGGATTCTCAATTACATGTCTACCAAAGTATTCTAACATCTTAAGCCAGGTTGGTTTATTTTTACCTGATAAGAATGGTGAATCAAAATGAGCTAGTGGTAATATAACTGAAGAACCTACTTGAAATGATACGGATAGTATAGTAGGGTAGAACTCATCAGAGTATATGCTTTTAGCATTAGATTCAAAGTCAAAGCTTGCATACTTAGTTTCCTTGCAAGCTTTTACAAGTAGTTTAAGTTCTTTAAAATTCTTTATTATGTGGTACCTTGATATCATGTTTATAAGGTGACGAATGGGAGAACAATTAAGTCCTCCCATTACAGGTTAGTAGTATTATTTTTTGAAGTCTCCTACTGATGTTTTAAGTTTTACCCAGTCTTTTTTGTAACTGTGTAGTGAATCTATGGTATGGTATAGGTACCCTGGTTTAACTTTTATCAGTGAAGCAACATATTGCATTAGTTTCCAGGCAAGGAATACATCATTACCAAAGTGGGTAACATAATCTGCAGACCTTTGGTGGTAGGTTATGTTTAATTGTTCTTCACCATTTACTTCCCTTACTAAGAAGTCATAATACATTGAACAAGGTATCCTTTTGCCCTCTGGTATCTTGGATACATCATCTAGGGTGTAGATTGGTAATACTGCCTTCCTTGTCTGGTGGTCAAACATTAGTTGCTTTATTACTATAGACAAGTTATCCAGCTCTAATCTGCTAAACAAGGCTTTTTCATACCTCATCCGGTCATTATAGTTGTAGTCGAACTTCCCTCTACTGTTTATGAATTGCTCCCAAAGATCTGGCCTAAGTTTATAGGCTTCCCCAGGATTTTGGCTTTTACCAATTGATACCCTTTCAACAAATTCTGCCTTTGTCCAGTCCTTAGAACGTGGGTCAAATAAGAATAATAAATCCTCATCTGGTAAGTCAGTTAAACAATACTGTTCACAGATAAGTTCTTTTGTAATAAAGTTGTCATCACCCTCAATTACCTTATCTTGATAAGTTTTAGGTTTAACCTCTGCACCCATTTCCCATAAGTTTCTGCCAGTTTCTGACATTAACTCGTAAGCGTTTGCGTAAATCCTCATACTACTAGTTTTTTAAGTTGTTTGTTATGTTTCTTTTTGTATGCTTTTCTTTGTGAGAAGCTTATGACGGTTTCGGGGTATTCAATGCCCTCATCATATTCTAAAACCATATTAACTGCAATTAAAGGTTTATAGTGCCCCTTGTAATAATCAGGTCTTAAGCATTTTGCAGTTCTTAAGAAAACCTTATAACTCCCAAATGATTCAGGTTTATCCATGAAGGTATTGAATGTTTTTAATAAACTTTCAGGCCATGAATCTTTTGCTATACCCTTTGACATCCACTTCTTTTTGTTTTCTTCAAGTACATCAGCAAGTGGCCTATGAGTATTATACATTACCAGTGTTTCTGTATTGCAATACATTTGAGTTGCAAATATATTTATCATGCAGGTTACTTCTTTACCATATACATATTCTGCCATCCTTTGTACTAATAGGAGATCAAATATTAACCTTTTAGTTATCTCTGATGACCTTAACATTACAGTTATAACTGGGATGTCATCATTTAATCTCCTTGAAAATGTTGCAGCTAATAAACAACCTTTCCCATTATCATGGGAGTTATCAAATGAGTAAGATATATTATAGTTTTGGTTATACTTAGACTGGAAGTAGCGAACTTTAGACCTAAGTAGGTCTAGTTTATTTAAGTTTAAATAATTATTCACTAGAGTGGTCCATTTCTGTTCCCTGTAATTAAACATTAAACCATAATCGAATTCTGGGTCTACCCAAGCTTTCCTTATCTTTATGAATATGTTATATACAGCAGACATACCCGATGTAAATGATGCTCCATGTTTAAATAACCTTTTATCATGGTATATGAACATTTCATTTAAACCTTCCCAAGCTTCCTGGGAGGTTGCAAATTCCAAGTTGTGGCATTTTTCTTGGATTGAGCCAGATACCTTGCCCATTAATAGTTTGATTTAATACGGAATTGATTAACCATATTCTTCTTGAAGTACAAGTAGTATATCTCCTTGCTTCCCATACCAATAAACCCAAAGTAAGTCATCATGTATACAAATGCTTCAACTACTTTAGATTGGTATAGAGTTTCATCAGTCATAACACCAGACTGTTTCCAGGGTTTGTTTTTCAAACAGTTCCTTGAAATGTTGATATGGTAGGTAACTCTCCAAAGCAATTTTTCAGATAACTCCATCAATTCCATTGATAGGTATCTTGCCCCAGGTAGATACTTAAGTTTTACTTCATCAATGTATTTAACCAAGTTAACACCTTCCCTACTAAGAGTTAAATCACCTTCAAATATAGCATAGCCTAATTCTATAGCATTAGCTATTACATCACCATCGGTACCAACATAAGGAGCACCAGCATTTATACTATTAAAATTGTACTTCTTTACATAAGCATCAATCCAAGCTTGGATATCATCTGGTTGAATGTTGCAATAGATCATTAACTCAGTCATGAAATGCATTGCATCTGCCTGTTCTTCATTTAAGTTCTGAAGGTGGTTTACCATTTGTTGATAATCATTAGAACTCCCATCCTCATCACTCCAATAAAGGTTGTTACTTGTTAATTCATCAATCAATAGGTGAGATTCAAACCCTTCAGCAAGTTCTTCAATTACCCTACCCGTAAAATCCTTCAGGATTATCTGGCTGGGTTTTGTGTTTACACTAATTGGGTAAGGTGGTAGGCCTTCAATTTTTACATAGTGGTCTACCAATACCTTTTGTAACTCATAAATCTTTTCTAAATACATCCCACCTTCTACTACTTGTGGTTCTTCTTTTACATCTCTTATGTCCAAAATGTTAAGTTTTAAATGTTTATAATTCGTTTTATATTCTTAGTTCCTACTGAAAACTTTTTTGCTAACTCAGTAAGTTTATAGTTTCCTGTTTTGTATAATCCCCTTACCTGAGTTTTCTTATTACCTGATAAGGTTTTGTTTACTTTACCCCTACAATCTCTGTGTACACCATACATGGGATTATTCTTACCCTTTACATTCATGATACCATCTTTTATAGCCTGGTCTATATTTTCCTGTTGTGTACCCCAGTGTAAGTTTGTATCAAAGTTGTGTAACCTTATATTATCATTATGTAATACAGTATTATATATACCAGGCTTTGGATTTGGTACCCAAGCTATGGCAACTAGCCTATGTATAGTTTTGTTATAAGTTTTACCTTTTTCATTTCTTAACCTAGACCTTAAGTACCCATTCTTATGAACATACGTTGGTTTTGGCTTTCCCCTATTGTATAACTTCCCACCTCTAGCTATATGGTAACCTGGGAAGCCTGGTATATTATCATCCATTACTCTTCTTTTAAATTGTTTAAACTTCTATATATATCCCTTGTATCTGATTTAGCTATTTCAAACTTAGCCATGGACATTGTAATAATATCCTTCTTAATATACCCCGTACGCTTCAATTTCCTCATGTATTTTTTTACACCTGGAATATCAATTAATACATCCATGTCCTTGAAATGTTTTTCCTTCTCAATTTCACCTCTTGTGGTATTCATTGTCTGGGCAAATACTATTGCACATAATTCAGAATCTCCACACATCTTACATTCTTTAGTTGACAGATCATAAGCCTTACCAAAGCATGGATCACCATTAGACCCTATATCAGTAATTGATAATGGCTTTAGGATATCCATCTTGGACAAGTCAGGCAGTAGTGACTTCTTTTTCTTTACTTTAGTTGACATATTGTTTTGTTTATAATTAGTAGTACCTGGGGTTTTTATAAGGACTTCTTGGGTGTTAACCTATTTAACATGATCACTTTAAGGTTCTCTTTAGTATAATAGTTTTTTCGGTGCTTAGCATGTTTTGAAAGATATTTACCATTGTATTGAATATCATCTAAGTAAGTTTTAGTCTTACTCTCATGTGTTCTAACCAACCTACCCATAAGCTGAAGTGTCTTTTCATTAGAGTCCATGCTAGCAGTATTCTGCATATACTGTAATAGTGGGAAGTTCTTCCCTCTGGCAATAAATGTATTAGATATAAGGATGTCAATTTTTCCATCTCTGAAGTTAGATAAAATCTTTTTCCTATCTTTAGTATCATGGTGAACTCTTTTCACTACTAATTTCCTGCCTACAGACTTTTCTAGTAAAGATATATAACTCATATAATAAGAATAAAGCTTTTCACAATGCTCAATATACTTGGTTACTATAAGCATGGGAGTCCTACCATATTGTAAGTTATACCTTGTCCTATCCAGGGATACACCATAAGCATGTTGGCTAGTTGATATAACTTTTGAATACTCATCGGGATAGCCTCCCAGTTTTTTCTTATCCTTGTTATACTCTGTTGGGACCATTTTCACAATTACTGGGGTAGAGTACCCCTTTTTAATCATCTCATCTAACTTGATGATAGTTAGTTCATCCCCAGCGAATTGCCTTATATTCATATTATGAACCAGGTCTTTCTTAAGCTTACTCATGTATATAGAACCTGAGAAAATTAGCCTAACTGATGTTCCCCATAAGTGTTGAATTACGCCCTTATATGTTTTATTATCAATAAGGTCACCCTCATCAATAAGTAACATATCAATGTTGTTTAACTCCTTTTGGTAGTTCCCCAGGTTCCTTGATATTGATTGTACCATACCTATAGAGAAGTTGCCCCAGTTAAATACCTTACCCCCCTGTACAAATGTTATATTCTCACCAGGTAGTAAGTCCTTAAATTCAGACCTTGATTGTTCTAGCCAGTCCTTATCATTAGTTAGTGATAGGGTTTTTAAACC